>Ga0304730_1000301_pt1 | contig 43263 bp, 36 predicted proteins | sample M_130628_MF_Meta_FD_190474 | JGI IMG/M metagenome (GOLD analysis project Ga0304730, IMG submission 190474) | Freshwater microbial communities from Lake Montjoie, Canada to study carbon cycling - M_130628_MF_MetaG (v2) (version 2) | ecosystem: Environmental > Aquatic > Freshwater > Lake | place...
CAATGAGGTGCCGGCTTCACTCGCCTTCTGTAACGCCAGCACACCTTGATTGATCAGCGCGACGGTCTCTTTGATGAAGGGGACCTTCAGCAACAGCATCGCAAAGACAAACTGTATGCCGACTCCCGTCGCAATGAGACGAGTTTTACTCGCTCGACGATCTTCACTAAAGATGATTGCAATGATTGTCAATGCCACGATGCCGGTCAAGGGCTGCAGAAAAGAGGTCATCTCGGAATACCTTTGTTTAGGTCATTGGGTGAGTCGACTAACACTGCAAAAGCGATGTGCTTAAAAATGCAAAAGACAGCTATTTTTTGCAGCCTAAGCTAAACGCACAAAGCACCAAGGTTTTACTGCTTAAACTTCGCTTACAGCCGCGAGTCAGGCCAACACACGGCATGTTTACCTCTGAACCCTGAGCAATTAGCGCACCCTAAGGCCGAATCGTAATGCATATTGAATTGGACTTGAAAGCACGCGGACTAAGTGTCTTGGTCTTCGTACTGTCATTTTGCTATCTCACTTATCTCTATCGCGCTTTGCCGGCGTTGTTCACGATCGGGTTGTCGGTGCTGATCTGGATACTTTACCGTGCGATCGCTGCAGCCGAGTTACCTCGAAAGGCCTTGGCCTACGGCGTGTTTTTTATCACACCGTTTTTGACCTATTGCGGACAAATCGCCGTGTTAACGGGGTTTGGAGGTGAGGGCGCTTCGTTGCCATGGGTGGGGGTGTCTTTTGTGACAGCCGCGCTAGCTTGGCATATTTATCACCAGAAATTAGATGTTCTGACGCTTTGTCTCAATATTTTGCAGCCAGCACGCATGGATTCTGGGCCGGTCGCACTGAGCAATGCACCGCTTGGGCGTCTGCGAAGGCGGCGGCTGAGGGTGTATGGCAGTTGGATCGCACTGGGTATCTTTTTTTACACAGTGATTGCGACAGGTTTAGCGCCGTTTTTGGTGTTGCGAGACTCGACTGAGCCGCTTGATATTTTGATTTTTTCAATTGTTTTTGAGCTCTACGTGTACTTCAATTTTAGTGGTCTGACTTTTGTTGTGTTTGGTTTGCTAAATGCCGCAGGTGTTCGCACCACACTCAATTTCAAGATGCCTTTTTCGGCCCGCAATATGATCGATTACTGGCAGCGTTGGCATGTCAGTTTGAGCAGCGTTTTAAAAGACATTTTCTTTACACCCATCAAGCGACGATGTGGCGTGCTGATCGCGGTGGTGGTCGTGTTCTTATCCTCTGCAGCTTGGCATGGAATGTCGCTGAATTTTTTTATTTGGGGGCTGTTTCATGCGATCGGTTGGCTGCTTACGTATGCGGTTATCCGTCATCTCTCACATAAGCGTGTGGCGCTCGGAATCAATTTGCTGTTGTTTCCTTTTTTTGTCGTTGTGGGTCGCTTGATTTTTTCAGAATCCAATACCGCTGTGCTGGGATTAAAACTGAAACAGCTATTTTTCAATTTCTCGCTGAGCCCGCAGACTTGGTTGTTTCATTTGAAAGTGGATTGGCAAGCGCTATTTTTACTGGGCGTGATGATTGGCTGTGTGGTGCTCGAGATTTTTGCTAAGCGCGGTCGTCGGCGCTATCAATGGCTTAGAAAAAAATGGGTGACGCCTTTGTTGTTATTGCTGTCGATCTTTTTCGGTTCGACGGGGCTTGGCGGAGTGTACGGTGCACGTTAATAAGGTAAGAAAAATATGTTGCTAGCAGGCCTAACGGTTTTAGTAATCGGCGCCAGTCATTTGGCGAAGCCAACTTATTTGATCAAAACGCTTCATGATGAATTGACTGAGCGTGGTGCTCAAGTACACAGTGTTGGTGTGTGTGGGGTGATGCCTAGCGAATGGCTAAAGAAGACGACTAGTCGTTGCGGAGGCGCCGAGCGTCTGGGTGAAGATCCCATTGTTTTATCGATGGCGAGCGCGGCCCAAACCGTGCCGTTTGATGCCTTGCTTCAAGAGAGAAAACCCGATGTGGTGGTCATCGTGATGGGGGATAATCTTGCAAACTACAAAGCCTCGAGTTTTTCGCGCACTGACGTAAAAAAGGAGGTGCTCAGTCTGACGACACTGTTGGGCAGCAAATCGATTCGCTGCGTCTGGGTCGGCCCGGCGTGGGGCGAAGACAACAAATTAGCCGGAAAAACCCTGAAGCGTACGCAAGAGATTTCCGCTTTTCTCGAATCGCAGGTCAAGCCTTGTGATTACGTAAACTCTCTTGAGATGTCTAAGCCGGGCGAATGGAAAACAACCGACGGACAGCATTTTTTCGCAGAGGGGTATCAGGCCTGGGGGGCAGCCATTGCCAACGAGGTCGAGCAGCTGCCCTGATGGCGTTGCTAGTTGACTTATACTAGCAAAAAAGAGTCCTACTGGGCTCGCATAATGAACTCATCAAACAAGGTTTGGTGATCACGGAGCAAGCTATGTCTGAAGTTGGTGAGGGCGCGAGCCTGAGCGCCAGCCGTGCCTCGAGGGCAGAGGCGTCGGTGTTCGCGGATTTGACTCATTTTTTTGCACCTCGCAGTGTGGCGATGGTGGGTGCAACAGAAGATCTTTCAAAGTTTGGTGGGCGCTGTATGCGTCAAACGATTGATTTCGGCTTTAAGGGCAACGTTTACCCGATTAATCCAAAGCGCGAGACCATTTTTGGTCAACGTTGTTTTGCCTCAATCGCGGATTTGCCTGAGGCACCTGATCATGTGGGGATCGTATTGCCTGCGCACGCTGTGCCAACCGCGCTCGAGCAATGCGCTGCGAGAGGTGTGCCCTTCGTCACGATTTTTTCATCCGGGTTTGGTGAGTTGGGCACGAGCGAGGGGCGTGCTGCGCAACAGCGCCTCATTGATATCGCCCGGGCAGGCAATATTCGGATGATGGGGCCCAATTGCAACGGCATGGTCAATTTTGTGGACGCCTTCGCACTGACCTCGACGGCAACGATTCAAGGCCCACGCCGCGCTGCAGGAGAGCTTGGGGTTGTCAGCCAATCTGGCGGAGCGGGGCAAGTCAATGTGATGTGGCGGGCTCAGCAAGCAGGCTTAGGGGTGAGCTATCAGGTCAGTTGTGGCAACGCCTGCGACCTTGATTTGATGGATTACGCGGCTTTTATGCTTGAGAGCGAAGCGACTAAGGTCGTCGCCATGTTGGTAGAAAGCCTTTCGGACGGTGAACGTTTAAGAGCGCTCGCCGAACGCTCTTACCAACTCAATAAGCCGATCGTGATGGTGAAGGTCGGGCGTACCGAGGTTGGTAGTCGTGCTGCCGCCTCTCACACAGGGTCGATTACCGGCGCAGATGATGTCTGTGATGCTGCCTTGCGCCAACTAGGAATCGTTCGTGTGGACGACTGCAACGAACTTTACGAGACTGCGATGCTTTTGCGGCAACAAAAGTCTTTTAAAGGGCGTGGTGCGGCTGCAACCTCAATATCGGGTGGCAATCTTGTCATGGTGGCTGATTTAGGTGCTGCGCTTGACATCGAGTGGCCTCAGTATCAAGCAGAGACTTGTGAGCAACTTGCACAGCTGTTGCCAGGTTTTGGTGCCACAGCAAATCCGACGGATCTCACCGCGGCAGCGATCGGCCAGCCCGGAGCCTACGCGCGAGCCACCGAGATTATCTTGCAAGATCCAGCCGTTGATGTCTTGATTCCGGTGATGACCATTGCGAGTGCTGAAGACGTGCGCAGTGTGGCCGAGGTTTCTGCTCGTAGTACTAAACCTGTGGCGCTGCTCTGGACCGGTTGCACCTCGAATGATCCAGCCCTGACACATCAGGCATTAGTGGCTCAGGGGCATGCGGTGTATTCGGACGCGTCTCCTTGTCTAAAAGCGGTCCGACGTGCCATGCAGTACTCAGAGTTTCGCGAAAATCGCTTGAGTTCAATGCCCAGTCGTCCCGCAGGGATCGACCGTGGTGCCGCACGGTTATTGCTCGAGCAACAAAACGGACCAATGACAGAACAAACGGCCAAGCGTTTGCTCAGTTGCTATGGAGTACGGGTGACCCAAGAGTACTTGGCCACGTCGAAAGAGATGGCTATGACGCATTGGTCGAAGATCAAAAGTCCAGTCGCGTTAAAGATTGTGTCGCCTGATATTTTGCATAAGACTGAAGCGCAGGCCATTCGTTTGAATCTAAATAGTGCAGAGTCGGTTGCGCAGGCTTATGGCGAAATTATGGCTGCAGCGCTGAATTATCGTGCTGATGCAACAATTGAAGGCGTGCTCGTCCAAGAGATGGTGGGACAGTCACACGAAATGTTCGTTGGCATGGTGCGGGATCCAACCTTTGGGGCTGTCATGACGTTTGGCCTTGGTGGGATCTATGTCGAAGTCTTAAAAGATTTGGTGTTTCGGTTAGCGCCTCTGTCGCGTCATGATATTTTAGAAGCCTTGAATGAGCTACACGCGATGAAGTTATTGCGAGGAGTACGCGGGCAGGCTGCTGCAGATATCGACGCTTTAGTCGACTGTATTGAACGCGTGTCTTGGTTGGCGGCAGATTGCGCTGACAAAATCGCAGAAATTGATATCAATCCTTTATGTGTATTGGAACTCGGGCAAGGAGTTCGAGTCGTCGATGCATTGGTGATCCTCTAATGTTAAAGATAAATCTAGACAATACGGTACTGACGCTGTCGCTCGATCGTGCGTCAGCAGCCAACGCATTAAACGCTGAGATCTATGAGGCGATGCATGAGGCGTTACTTAAGGCGGCCACGCAAGAGAACGTTAAAGTCTTGGTGATCACCGGCGAAGGTGCCCGTGCCTTTTGCTCGGGTGCTGATCTAAAAGAGTTTTCGGATTTGAAGCCTGTAGCGGCTGCGCACCAGCGGCTGAATTTGCTGATGCGCTGTTTTCTTGAGCTCATCGATTTTCCTAAGCCAGTGATCGCGGCGGTTCAGGCACCGGCGGTGGGGGCAGGGTTGATGCTTGCGGCTCTGTGCGATGAGGTTCTGATTGCAGATCACACTTGGGTGTCATTGCCAGAGGTGAAATTTGATATGCCAACTCCGATTGGAGCAGCGATTGTGTTGGCGCGTTCAAATCGCTCAGTCTGTCACCGCTTGGTGCAGCTTGGCGATCGACTAAACGCTGCGCAGTGCGTGAGCGCGGGCTTGGCAGATCAAGCGGTACCACTGACTGATTTGCCCGAGTTGTGTGCGCAACGTGCCAGCGTGCTTGCGCAGATTCCTTCGTATGGCTTTGCGGTAAACAAAAAATGGATGAATCGCGAGATTCGGCAACAGTTGGTTGCTGCGGCTGAAGTTGCCGAGGCGGCTCACCAGCGTCACTAATTAGAAGAGAATTGATCATGCAACTAGAGATAACGCCAGAGCTTGCAGAAATTCGTGCCGCGTTACGTCGGTTTACGACAGAGGTCCTTGAACCCCTTGCCCTTGAAATTGATCAGACCGGTGAGGTGCCGACCAGGGCCTGGGATGTCATGCGCGCGCAGGGCTATCTCGGTATGCGTATGCCAGCGCAATTTGGTGGCGGCGATGTTGATCTATCAACCTATTGTTTGGCACTTGAAGAATTTAGCCGATCGCATCGCATTTTTACCTTGATGTTAGATGCAACAAGTGGCTTAAATCCGATTGCGATTGCGAAGTTCGGAACACCTGCGCAGCAAGAACGCTATCTTGATGGCTTATGTACCGGACGTTTATTGGCCTCCTTTGCGCTGACCGAGCCCGGCGCCGGGTCTGATGCGCAGGCGATTTCTACCAAGGCAGAAAAAACGCTCTCGGGCTGGCGCTTAAATGGTCGTAAACATTACATCAGCGGAGCACACCAGGCAGATGTTTTGCTGGTGATGGCGGTCAACGACGCTGAGAAACGATCTCGCGGCGGGATTTCTGCCTTTTTGGTGGACAAAGGTACACCTGGCTTAACGATCACACGCGTCGACACCACCATTGGTTCAGATCCGATCAAGATTTGCGAATTGACCTTTGAAGATTGCGAGATTCCAAACTCGGCGGTGCTTGGTGAAGTCGGGCAAGGGTTCAAAATTGCGATGAGTTCTTTGGTCAGTGGTCGCATGGGTATTGCTTGTTCGTGTATTGGCGCTGCCGATCGTCTGCTTGAGCTGTCGGCGGCCTATGCACGTGAGCGCCATACCTTTGGTAAGCCCTTGGCCGAGCGTCAGGCGATTCAGTGGATGTTGGCCGACTCTGCGACCGAACTGGCGCAGGCTCGAGCGTTAACGTATGAAACCTTACGCCAGATTGAAGCGGGCGAGAACGTTGGCGCCGCGGCTAGTATGTGCAAACTTGCGGCCTCTGAAATGGTGGGTCGAGTGGCTGACCGTGCGGTTCAAATTCATGGGGGGGCTGGTTTGGTGAGAGGTGTGCCGGTCGAGCGGTTCTATCGTGATATCCGCCATTACCGCGTTGGCGAAGGCTCTTCAGAAATTCAACGGATGCTGATTGCGCGTGAGGTGCTGGGATGACACGGGTCAATGGGTCGCGCAGACCGCCGCTCAACGCTGTGATTGTTGGTATTGGCGAGAGCCCCGTTGGGCGAGTTCCTCATCTTGATGCCTTGGGCTTACAGCGTATGGCAGCTGCAAACGCCCTGGCTGATGCAGGGTTAACGTTTGCCGATGTGGATGGCTTGTTAACAACGCCAATCCGTGTCGAAAATTGGGCAATGCCCTGTGGTGTCGTCTCGGAAGGGTTAGGGATACAGGCGCGTTATCTGGCCACCTTGGATGTCGCCGGCGCCTCAGGTGTTGCGATGGCGCATCATGCAGCCATGGCGGTCGCCTCTGGGCAGTGCGAAACGGTCTTATGTGTTGGGGGTCAAAACATGTTGTCGTTTCAGTCGCGTGGCGATGCCGTACAAAAACTGGCCGATGCTGGTTGGGCACACCCTGACTTTGAGATGCCGCACGGCCCGTTAGTCCCGACCTTGTATGCCTTAGCAGCGCAACGTCACATGCACGAGTATGGAACGACTCATGAGCAACTCGCTCAAGTGGCGGTGACGATGCGTGAAAATGCCTCTTTGAATCCACTCGCGCATAAAAAAGAGCTGATTTCAGTTGCGGATGTGATGCAATCTCGCATGATCACCTCGCCGTTAAGAATGTTAGATTGCGCCTTAGTGTCAGATGGTGCCGTGGCATTTATTGTGACAACGCCAGAGCGTGCCCGTGATTTAAAGCAAATGCCAGTTAAGCTTTTGGGTCACGGCTATGGACACTCGCATACCTACATTGGTGACTATAAAAATGTGACCACCACGGGCGCGGTTCGTTCGGGCCAAGAGGCCTATGCGATGGCGGGTTTGACCCCTCGTGATATTGATGTGGCTCAGTTGTATGATTGCTTCACCATTACGGTTTTGATTGAGCTAGAAGACCTCGGTTTTTGTGCCAAAGGTGAGGGCGGGCACTATGTTGCGAGCCAAGGGATTGGCTTAAGCAGTGCTTTGCCAGTGACGACGCACGGAGGCTTGTTGTCGGCGGGCCATCCTGGTTTAGCGGGTGGAATGTTTCATTTAACAGAAGGGGTGCGCCAATTACGCGGTCAAGCACAAGCACGGCAGGTGCCGGACGCGCAAGTGGTACTGGTGCATGGTAATGGCGGGATTATTGGCTTGCACAATACTTTGATTCTAGGAAAAGGCTAATACGAATGACGACCTCCGTGAATCCGCTCACCAGCCATCAATATTGGGAAAGTCTGCGAACGCAGGGGTTTTGTTTGCCCCAATGCCAAGCATGCAAAGAGTTTCACTTTTATCTTCGTCCTGCTTGCCCTGCTTGCGGCAGTCTGAATATTCAAGCAGTCGTGACGAGCGGTCGCGGCAATGTCTATAGTTTTTCAATTGTCTATCGTGCGCCCAGCCCGGCCTTCGAAAAAGATGTTCCGTACGTGGTTGCGATTGTGGCAACCGATGAAGGTCCTCACTTAATGACTCGCCTGATCAAGGTCAAGCCCGAGGAGGTGACAGTTGGAATGCGTGTGATGGTAAGTGGCTGGCGTACACGCGATGAGCCAGCAGAACGGCTGTCGGACGGAGTCGCTCCGCCTTTGTTCGAGCCTGATTCGTTGTAATGTTTCATATGTTTGACCGAAGCCGCGCTGACTTCAAGGCAAGGTTTCTTTAAGAGCCTTATCCTGTCGGATGGGGAAGACAGTAACGCTAACTCACAAAGAGTCCAATCATGACTACGTACTTTTTTGGTTTGAATCGCTTAGAAAAGAATCTCATTGGCTTGACCAAGCTCTTAATCGCGATGTCTGTGACGACGAGCGCTGTGGCTGCTGATTATCCAACTCGTACGATTACCGTGATCAACCCGTGGACGGCCGGAGGGCCCGCAGACACCGTCGCCAGGCCGATCTTACAGAAGCTCTCAGAAGCGCTCAAGCAGCCCGTTGTGTTAGAAAACAAGGCGGGCGCCAATGGTGTGATTGGGGCAAACTATGTCGCGCGCGCGACCCCCGATGGCTACACGCTGTTGTTTTCGCACGTTGGCCCAATCACGATTAGCCCAGCTGTACAAAAAGAGATGCCTTTTGATTCGGTGCGTGACTTTGCGCCCATCACGCAGATTGTGTCAGCGCCAACAGTCTTAGTGGTTCGTCCAGATTTGCCGATCCATAATCTAAAAGAATTTGTTGAGTATGCGCGAGCAAATCCGGGCAAGCTGTCATATGGCTCAGTGGGTACCGGTAGCACCACGCACCTTGCTGGCGAAATTCTGGCAACGATGGCCAATGTCAATATGCTGCATGTCCCCTACAAAGGGGCGGCACCCGTGATGACTGATTTGCTTGGTGGGCAAATCAATTGCACCTTTTTAAATATCGCAGCGTTAATGCCTTACATCAAATCTGGTCAAGTTCGGCCGATCGGTGTGAGTACACTCAAGCGTTCACCTTTGCTGTCAGAGTTACCGGCGATTGCTGAGACCTATCCAGGCTTTGAGGTGAACTCCTGGTACGGCATGATGGCTCCTGCCAAGACACCAGCAAATATCGTGAATCTTTTGCAAAAAGAAGTTGCCAAGATTTTGCAAATGCCTGAGATCATCCAGACTTTGCAAGCCGCTGGCTTATCTGTCGAGGGGACGACTCCAGAGCAGTATGCCGAACAAATCAAGCGTGATCTGAGTCGTTGGCAAACTGCAGTGGCGAAGGCCGGCATTCAGAAGCAATAGTGAGTCAGGATTACGACTTCTTGGAACGTTAATCTCGTTCGTCTGAGTAAACAGTTTCGTTTGCGCTTGAGCAGTCAAATTTTAAGCAGCTATAAAACTGAGGTTCGTCAGTAAAGAGCGACGACGGTGTTTCAGATGACTGGGGAGCAGGGCGGGTTGCAGATTTCAGCGTTCAATGATCGCCAACACTTGACCTTCGCTGACCGAGTCACCCTCGTTGACACAAATTTCAACCAGGGTACCGCCGTCTTCAGCGACTAAGGGGATTTCCATTTTCATCGATTCAATAATCAGTACGGTATGCTCTGTATCAAGAGTTTGACCGATCGTTGTTTCAATCTTCCAGATTGATCCAGTGACTTCTGCTTTTAATTCGTGCCGACTCATGTTGTGGATTCCTGTGGGGCGAGTGCCAAGTGAGTTGGCGTCATTATAAAATCAATCTTGATTATGATCGAAAAGGATCGTTGTATGCGCAGTAAATTATTTGTACCCGCCTCGCGGCCTGCACTATTTACAAAAGCGTTGGCAAGCGCCGCAGATGCTATTTCTTTCGATCTTGAAGATGCTGTCGAAGAAAACAGCAAACCTGCAGCACGCACAGCGTTACAAACGCTGTTTAAAGACGATTTGTCGGCCCATCATAAACTGATTGTGGTTCGAATCAACGCGATTGATACGCCTCATTGTTTGGTAGATCTTGATGCGGTCGTCTGCTCTGCTACGCACACTGTGAATATCCCAATGGCCGAAGATCCGGACACCATCCGAGCGATCGCAGTTGAGCTTGAGCGACTAGAGCGAGCACGAGGCTTAACACGGCCAATTGGTATTTTGGTCAATATTGAGTCACCCAAGGGTCTGCGCCGCGCCGCAGAACTCGCCTGCGCTCACCCACGTGTCGTAGGTTTACAGATTGGTTTTGGTGATCTATTGGCACCCTTAGGTATTGTGTCGTGCGAGCCCGCAGCGTTACAAGCAGTGCGTGTTGCCGTGCGCTTTGCCGCGGGCGAAGCAGGTATTCATGCTTACGACGGCGCATTTGTTGATATTGCCAACCCTGAAGCATTTAAGCTTGATGCGCAAGCGGCACAACGGTTGGGATTTTCAGGAAAAAGCTGTATTCATCCAACACAGATCGCGTTGGCAAATGAGGTGTTTCGACCGAGCGACGCGGCGATCGCGCATGCTGTCAGAGTGCTCGAAGCGACTCGCCAAAAATTAGCAGAAGGGGTTGGGGCGTTTGTCGTTGATGGCCGACTGATTGATGGCCCGTTCATTACCGAGGCCGAACATACCGTCGCTCTTGCTAGGCGTTTGGGGCTACTGACATAGCGCACGACGCGCTTGTTTGTTGGTCGAAAACAGCTTAATTGGTTTTTCGCCGACCTGTCTGGTGCTGTGAGCACCAGATGGCTGGGGTAATCCTCCCTCTAAACAGCGAGGATTACCGGAGCTGCTATCAAACAATCGTCAGTACGTCATCCACTGGTAAGCGAGGCTTTTGGGGCCAATTGCCAGGTGCTGCGTAGCCCACTGCAACAAGCATGGCAGGGATGTCGTTCGCAGCAAGTTTAAATTCGCGCGAAACATCAGCGGGCACAAACCCAATCATGGGGCCCGTCACCAGACCCATCCCCTGAGCCGCTAACATCAACGTCATTGCACCCATCGAGGCAGAACGAATCGCCTCGTCTCGTTGACGCTCTGGGTTGTTTTCGTGACCGCCTGCGGCCATCGTCACCCAGCTATCGTGCATGGCCTGATCGATTAAGCCTGCGTCAAGGGTTGGCTTTAACGCTTTTGCAAGAGTTTTGTGTGCTTCGAGCGTGCCGCAGACAATGAACGTAACCGAGGCATCGACAATTTTTTGTTGCCCATACGACACCGCCTTCAAGCGCTCTTTGGCCTCTTTAGACTGCACAGCGATGAATTTCCAGTTTTGAAAATTAAAGGCAGTGGGGGCACGGGTGGCCAGACGCACGAGTTCTTTAATTTGTGCGGCACTAAGTGCTTTGGTGGGGTCAAACTGGTTGGCTGAAATACGCTGTTCAATGATGGCGTTGATAGAACTAGTCATGGCGAGGCTCAATCTGTGAAAAATAAAAAATAAAAAATAAAAAAAATTAAAAACTCAATCACTACTTTTAGTTCAAAGACATCGTCACTGATTGAATCATGTGACCAAAGCACAAGTTGATTTCTGTCGTCAGGCGAGCATCATTTTGGTAACGCTTGCGCTAATAGCTGTGCCGTGTGAATAGCCTTCACTTCAGCACCATCGTGTATTTGATGTCGGCAACTCGTGCCATCGGCAACCACCACGGTGCTCGCTGTGCGATTACGTACGGCCGGCAAAAGCGAAAGCTCAGCCATCTGCATCGAGGCTTGATGGTGTTCGGCCTCGTAGCCAAAGCTACCTGCCATGCCGCAACACGAAGACTCAATGGTTGAGACCTTTAGCTCTGGGATCCAACTCAACACTGTTTGCACTGGTGTGAGCGCATCAAAGGCTTTTTGGTGGCAATGACCGTGCAGCAACGCATTGTTGTAATCAATGGCTTGTAGATTCAGCTTAAAACGCCCGGCTTTTTGTTCACGAACTAAAAACTCTTCGAATAAAAAGGCTTGCTGCGCAAGTTGTTCGGCCTCAGCACCATAACCGTAGTGCAAAAACTCGTCGCGTAGCGTAAGCAGGCACGACGGCTCGAGCCCGACAATTGCAATGCCCTTTGTCACATAAGGCATCAGTGTGTCGAGCGTGCGCCTTGCTTCGGTTTTAGCCTGATCGATGAGCCCAGCCGACAAAAATGTTCGACCACAGCACAGCGGACGTTCGCCCGCACGAACGTTCAGATGTACGGTATAGCCCGCAGCTTGAAGTACACGCTGCGCAGCGTGCGCATTTTCAGCTTCAAGATAATTGCTGAAGGTATCGACAAAAAGTAATACGTCTTTAGCGCTTGTCTTGGTTGCAGTGTTGTCGCTTGCTGCGGTATTGATGTTTTGTGTGCTCGTTAAAAAGGGCGCTTTAAATTTCGGTAATGAACGCGCGGTTGCAAAGCCCAGCGCGCGCTTAACGAGCGCTCCAAGCACCGGCGTTGCTTCGGCGATACTTAACAAACTGCCAAAACGACTCGCCCAAGGTGCGTAATGGGGCATGAAGGCAATCAGACGCTCTCGTAGCGTTAAGCCGTGTAACTTGCCCCACGCGGCACGAGCTTCAATTTTTATCTTGGCCATGTCGACGCCTGTCGGGCAGTCGCGCTTACAGCCTTTACAGGACACACACAGATCCAACGCATCCTTGACCTCTACGCTGGCTAAGCCCGCTTGCCCAACCTGGCCTGATAGAGCGAGGCGCAACGTATTGGCGCGCCCGCGGGTGACATGCTGTTCGTCTTTGGTGATGCGATAACTTGGGCACATGGTGCCCGCATCAAATTTACGGCAATGACCATTGTTATTACACATCTCGACGGCAGAAGCCAGTCCGTTACTGAGGTCTAAGCCCGTACCAGGCTTCGTCTCGTCACCGGTTAAGGGATCACGCAAGACGTTCCAGGCTGACCAGTCCAGACCGGTTTGAAGCACTGGAACTTGATAGCCCGGTGCATAACGAAAATTGCTTCGGTCATCCATCTTTGGCGGCCGAACAATTTTGTCTGGATTGAAGCGATTGTCTGGATCAAAGAGGGCTTTGATTTCGGTAAAGGCTTGATGGATGCGCGGGCCGTACTGCCACGACACCCATTCACCTCGGCATAAGCCGTCGCCATGCTCGCCCGAGAAGGCACCTTTGTATTCACGCACTAAGGCAGACGTTTCTTCTGCAATGGCGCGCATCTTGACGGCACCATCGCGGCGCATGTCTAAAATCGGACGAACATGCAGCGTGCCGACGCTCGCGTGGGCGTACCACGTGCCCTCGGTACCATAACGATGAAAGACTTCAGTCAGGCGGTCAGTGTATTGGGCAAGATGCTCTAGGGGTACCGCGCAGTCTTCGACAAAAGAGACAGGTTTGCCATCGCCTTTCATGCTCATCATGATGTTCAGACCGGCTTTACGAACATCCCATAAGGCCTTTTGTGCTTGAGCCTCTGGCATCTTAACGACGCTGTTGGGCAGCCCCTGATCGCTAAGCTGGGCATCTAAGTCCTCTAGCTTTTGAACAAGTGTGGCGTGATCTTCGCCTGCAAACTCGACCAGCAATATCGCAGCAGGTTGGCCAAGCAGGGCTTTTTCGACGACTGGCCGAAACGCTGGATTCGATAGCGCCAGCTCAATCATTGTGCGATCAACCAATTCAACTGCGGTCGGTTTGAGCGTCACAATATGTTGCGCCGAATCCATCGCTTTATAAAAGCTTTGAAAGTTCACAACCCCCAACACTTTGTGTACAGGAAGAGGGCATAACTTGAGTGTAATTTGACGACTGTAAGCTAAGGTGCCTTCTGAGCCGACGAGCAGATGCGCAAGATTTGCGACACCATCGTCGGTGTAGGCACGCGGATTTTGGCAATCAAATAAATCGATGTTGTAGCCGGCGACGCGACGCAATACTTTTGGAATACGCTCTGCAAGTTCGGCGCGCTCACGGGTGGCAATCGTTTTGAGTGACTGCAGTATGTGTTGTAGTCGGGCGCCAGACACAGGCGTGTTTAATGAACCAAAGTTTGCCTGTGTGCCATCGGCCAACACGGCATCAACGCTAAGGACGTTATGCACCATGTTCCCGTATTCGATTGAGCGTGAGCCACACGAGTTGTTACCGGTCATGCCGCCGATCGTGCACTGCGCGCTCGTCGACACGTCAACCGGAAACCACAATCCATGGGGCTTGAGCCACGCGTTTAAGTGATCGAGCACCATGCCAGGCTCAACGGTGATGGTCATTGCGTTCGCGTCAAAAGCAATCACGTTACAAAGGTATTTGCTGTTGTCGATAATCAGTGCGTCGCCGACGGTCTGTCCACATTGACTCGTGCCAGCACCCCGCGAAAGGACCGCCACTTTTTGATCACGGGCGATCTCAAGTGTGCGCAGTACGTCGGCTTGATCGCGCGGCACCACTACACCGATGGGTGTGATTTGATAGATTGAAGCGTCGGTTGAATAGCGCCCCCGCGAGGCGGCATCAAACAGGACCTCGCCGCGTAAGTTTTTGGCGAGTAACTGGGCGAGTGGCGAAGCACCGCCCGCGTTAGCAGGAAAAAAATGCAGGGGCTTTGCGATTGCGGTGGGTGAGAGCACGTTTAGGCTCCGTTTGAGAAATAGTCCATGCCCGCTTGTACGCCGCTACCCGCTAGCTTAACGCCAGAGAGCTTGAGGCCCATCTCGACACCCGCCAGGGTTGCCAAGAGGGTCAGATCGTTGCTGTCACCCAGGTGCCCAATGCGAAACATCCGCCCCTTGACTTTGCCCAAACCAGTACCCAACGATAAATCAAACCGTTGTTGAATCAATTTACGGATGTCGTCGGCGTCAACGCCTTCGGGTGTGATGACGCCAGTCAAGATTGGGGAGTACACGCTTGGGTCAGCGCACTGAATGGGGAGGCCCCAGGCGTTGACTGCGGCGCGTACGCCAGCGGCCCAGCGCTGATGACGCGCAAAGACCTTATCCATGCCTTCTTCGGCAAACATGTCGATGACTTCTGAGAGACCATATAACAGGTTGGTGCTTGAGGTTGAAGGCCAGTAGCCCCCTTTATTCATCTCGATGACTTCGTCCCACGCCCAAAATGAGCGAGGCATCTTGGCTGTTTTTGATGCTTCGATCGCGCGTGCGGAGAGGGCGTTAAAGCTCAGGCCCGGAGGTAGCATTAGGCCTTTTTGCGAGGCAGCCATTGCGACATCGACACCCCATTCGTCGTGGCGATAATCAGCACTGCCTAAACCCGAGATCGTGTCTACCATCAAGAGGGCTGGGTGTTTGGCGTCATCAATCGCCTTACGCACCGAGGCAATGTCTGAGGTGACGCCGGTTGAAGTTTCGTTGTGCACGACACAGACCGCTTTGATGCTGTGTTCGCGATCCTGCACCAGACGATCATGAATTTGATTGGCTTGCACACCGCGTCGCCAACCTGCTAAGGCGGGGAACTGCTCGTCATGGCCTTGAAACGAGAGTACCTCGGTTTTAAGCCCGAGTCTGGTTGCCAGGCGGTTCCAGAGAAAGGCGAAATGGCCGGTTTCGTACATCAGAACATGATCGCCGGGGCTTAACGTGTTGGCAAGCGCTGCCTCCCAGGCACCGGTGCCTGAGGCGGGATAAATGATGACCGGTTGTTTGGTTTTGAAAATGGTTTGCATGCCGTCGATGGCTTTGCGTCCCAACCCAGCAAATTCTGGGCCACGGTGATCGATGGTGGGCAGACTAATGGCTCGTAGCACTCGATCGGGCACGGGGCTTGGACCGGGAATTTGCAAGAAATGGCGGCCGGTAGGGTGAAAGTTAAGCTTAATCATCGGGACTCCAGGCGATTGATACGGGCAAATTACCACAATCGGCGACCCTCTGAGTACGAAGCCGTGCACTCAATGAAAAGGCTCAGGGGCAGTAGCGCAAAGAATTAGTGAGTAAATAATGGTATCTTGTGGCTCTATGGACTTTGAACGCAGCACGATGTCTGCCCAAAAGTCGCTAAACAAGACAGAAAAAAGGCACTTACGCGGCCTGTGAGACAAAGATTTGTTCGCTCTAAGGCCTTGGGTGGTCTGTCAATGACGTTGGTGGTCTGGTGTCAGACGGGCTGTGCTCCCCTGCCGCCTGCCGACGTCAGATTCATTGAAAAAACGAGTCAAGACTTTGCGACAGCAACATCGTTTGTTGCGCCCCCACTTTCGTGGCCAGAGCAACAGTGGTGGGTGAGTTATCAAGACGAACAGTTAAATCAACTCATGCGTGAAACCTTAGCCGGTTCACCTGATCTTGCGATTGCCCAGGCTCGCGTCCAGCGCGCACAGGCGATGGCTGAAGTGGCGGGTGCGCCGTTGTTGCCTCAGCTCTCAGCGGTAGGCACGGTGACCTCGCAGCGCCTGAGCTACAACTACCTGACACCAGAGGCGAGTGTGACGCGCAACTGGAACCAGTTTGGTCAGGCCGCACTTAATATCAGCTGGGAAATTGATTTTTGGGGCAAATATCGCGCTGGCCTTGCTGCGGCAACTTCAGAGCTTGAGGCAAGGCTTGCAGACCAGGCCCAGGCAGCGCTCGTGCTCACTACGGCAACCGCATCCGCGTACGCAGAGCTTGCGCGTTTGTTTGCGCAGAAAGAGGCAACCGAGCGCGCGGTGGCGATTCGTGAAAAAACTGCCAGCTTGTTTGCTGAACGTTTTATCCACGGCTTGGAAACACGCGGCGGCGTGCGCGAGGCGGATGCGAAGGGCGCGCAAGCCAAGACTGACCTCTTGGTCCTGAACGAGCAGATTGCGCTGCAACGTAATCGCTTAGCGGCGTTAGTGGGTGCGGGGCCAGATCGTGGTCTGTCGGTACAAAGGCCGAGCGTGACGCTGAGCAAGACCTTGGGCTTGCCTGAGCGTTTAGCGGCTGAGTTGTTGGGGCGACGCCCAGACGTGGTGGCTGCCAGGGTGCAAGCACAGGCGCAGGCCGCACGCATCGATCAAAAGCAAGCCGACTTTTATCCCAATATCAATTTGGCGGGCTTCATCGGTTTGCAATCTCTTGGGCTTGACCGGTTGGGCCAAAGCGGCTCAGTGTTTGGCAGCGTGGGCCCGGCGATTTCGCTGCCTATTTTTACGGGCGGTCGTCTGCAGGGTGAACTAAAGGGCGCACGTGCCAGTTACGATGAGGCCGTCGCAAATTACAACCGTACGCTTGTAAACGCCTTTCAAGATGTTGCCGATGCGGTGACGAGTCTCAGAGCCTTGAGCGGGCAAATTGAGCAAGCTGAAGTGGGTCTTGCTGCTGCGCAAGAGGCTTTTCAAATTGCCGCGAATCGCTATCGTGGCGGTTTGTCGAACTATCTTGATGTGTTGATTGCTGAGGATATTATGCTGTTGAGCTTGCGTAGTGTGACTGAGCTTCGCGCGCGACGTTTTTCTTTGAATGTTGCCTTGGTACGCGCCTTGGGTGGCGGTTACCAGTCGTCGAACACGAATTCTTTAATTTCACCTCGATCATGACAGAACAGACCTCGGGTACCGGGCGGCCAAACGGTACGACGGCGCGAATCGACCAACGCAAAAAATGGCTGTTTAAATTGTTGTTGGCTGTCATCGTCTTGGGCGGCGCCTGGCTAGCCTATTGGTTCTTTTACAGTTCTCACTTCATCTCGACAGACAACGCCTATACTGCGGTCGAAATTTCTCAAGTGACACCGTCCGTCGAGGGGACGGTGAAGGCAGTCAATGTGAGCGATACCCAACAAGTGAAAAAGGGTGATGTGCTAGCGCTCATCGACGATGCCGACACACGCTTGGCTTTGCTGGCTGCACAGGCTGAACTTGGTCGTGCCACGCGTCGCGTAGAGGGATATTTTGCAAATGACAGGTCGTTGGCGGCCCAAGTGTTAGCGCGCGAGGCTGAAGAGCAGCGCGCTCAAGCACAGTTGACCGCTGCGCAGGCGGATGACAACCGCGCGAGTATTGACTTACGTCGTCGCAAGGCACTCGAAAAATCGGGCTCAGTCTCTGGCGAGGAACTCACGCGTGCTGAAAATGCTGCGAGTGCGGCCAGTGCAAACTTGGCCGTTGCAAGCGCAAATTTAGCGCTTGCGCGTGCCAATCTTGAGATGACGCGCGGTTTGAAGTTGATGAATCAAACCTTGATTGCCGGCACCGCGGTGCACGACAACCCCGAGGTGGTCTTTGCGCGAGCCAAAGCTGAACAGGCCCAACTGAATCAAGAACGCACCACCGTTCGTGCTCCGGTGTCTGGTGTAGTCGCTAAGCGGCAGGTTCAGGTTGGGCAGAGAGTGCAGGCTGGCACCCCCATGTTATCCGTGGTACCGGTGCAACTGATGCACGTAAATGCAAATTTTAAAGAGGTGCAATTGCCGAAAGTGAAGGTTGGTCAGGCAGTCGAGCTGACCTCTGATTTATACGGCGATGAAGTGGTGTTTAAAGGTGTTGTCGAAGGGTTTGCGGGCGGAACAGGTTCCGCTTTCGCCGTGATTCCGGCTCAAAATGCGACCGGCAACTGGATCAAAGTGGTACAACGTGTGCCAGTGCGTATCAAGCTTGATCCAGACCAATTGAAAAAAAATCCCTTAACGGTCGGTCTTTCGATGACCGTGCGTATCGACGTTTCGGCTCGCTAAATGCTCAAGTCCGTTAAAGAGAGTCGCGACCAACCCATCGCCCCGCTTGAGGGGCGCACGCTTTGGTTGGCTGCGGTCGTCATTGCCGGGGCAAATTTCATGGCGGTACTGGACATGACGATTGCGAATGTCTCGGTTCCGAACATTGCGGGTGCGCTGGGCGCAACGACCAGTCAGGGGACCTGGGTGATTACCTCTTATGCAGTGGCCGAGGCAATTATTCTGCCCCTGACCGGCTGGATGGCTGGGCGCGTTGGCCTGGTGCGTACGTTTCTTTGGGCGATGAGTTTGTTTGCTGTGTTTTCGATTTTCTGTGGGTTGTCGACCTCACTCGAAATGCTCGTGGTGGCGCGCGTGTTGCAGGGCTTTGCAGGCGGTCCACTCATGCCTTTGTCGCAAACCTTGTTGTTGCGTATTTTTCCAAAAGAGAAGGCGGCGACGGCGATTACGCTTTGGTCGATGACAACCTTACTTGCCCCCATTAGTGGCCCAGTGGTGGGCGGCTGGATTTGTGAAAACTGGTCTTGGTCGTGGATCTTTTTTATTAACTTGCCCCTGGGTTGTATTTCTGTTTATTTTGCGGCTAAGTTGCTGCTGCGCTACGAATTGCCTCGCAAGCTCGTGCCCATCGATGCGATAGGTTTGGTGTTGTTGGTGGTCTGGGTGGGGGCGTTTCAGATCATGCTTGATATTGGTAAAGAGCACGACTGGTTTGCCTCGAAGCAGATTGTGGCGCTCGCTGTGATCGCGGCGATTGGTTTTGCAGCGTTTCTGATTTGGGAATTGACAGCTGAACATCCGATCGTAGACCTTAGGGTCTTCAGACATCGCGGTTTTACGGTTGCGGTCGTGGCAATGAGTATTGGTTACTCTTCGTTTATGGTCTTGAACGTGCTGACCCCCTTGTGGTTGCAGCTCAATATGGATTACACCGCTGGCCAGGCGGGCAGAACGATTGGTTGGACGGGAGTTTTTTCTCTGTGCATGGCGCCCCTGGTGGGCAGGCTAGCGATAAAACTCGACCGTAGAAAGCTGGTCTGTGGCGGTTTGCTTTGGTTGTCGGCAGTGACCGCCCTGCGCTTTTCTGGCAGTACTGACCTGACGTATTGGCAGATCACGTTTCCGTTAATGGTGATGGGCTTAGGTATGCCCTTTTTCTTTATTTCTGCCTCTGGTATGGCGCTCGCGAGCGTCAGCGCTGAGGAAACAGCCTCGGCGGCCGGGCTACTGAATTTTTCAAGGACGCTGTTGGCTGCTTTTGCAGTGTCATCTATGGCAACCGTTTGGGACGATCACACAACGCTGAATCACGCAGAATTTGTTGGATTGGTTGACGCTGACGGTTCTTTAATCAATGGGTTGTTACAAAGTGGCCTGTCGATGGACGCGAGCCGCGCGGTGCTTGATAGTTTGATTTCTACCCAGAGTGTCATGATTGCCACAAACGAAATCATGATGGTCGTTGCGGGGACTTTCTTTATCGGTGCTTGTGTGATTTGGCTGGCACCTCGCCCGCGCGCTTGGCTCGGTCCTTCGGGTGGTCAGGCCCAAGCGCCAAAAGGTTAGTAGGTGTGATGCGCCGAGCTGCAAAGATTTTTCGGTGATATGACGGTTTGAAGGGAACCTCTACCCCTATACTTGGTCAGATCGATACCAATAACTGCTTTGACGAGGTTTGCCCATGAATACCCAAGAACGTGACATGTTGAATGCGTTTCTTACGCAGCTGACACAAGCCCAAGTTGGCGCGAAAGAACCTGAAGCCGATACCCTGATTGCACAGGCTCTGGCAAAGCAGCCCAATGCGGGTTATCTGCTGGTTCAGCGGGCGATGCAGCTGGATTTTGTCTTGCAGCAATCGCAAGCAAAAGTCGCTGAATTACAAGCTCAGCTTGAACGTCAAAAACCGGTCGCACAGGCGAGCTTCTTGAACGACGTACACGCTTGGGGCCGGGGTCCCTCGGCGCCTTCCGCAGGCCTAAGCCCAGTCTCGGCTGCGGCTTCAGGGCCCAGCGGTGCACCCGCGATGACCAAGCCTGCAGTGGCTGGCGCCCCGGTTGCCGGCGCAGCGCCTGCACCTGCTGCCGCTCCGGCCGCGGCCACAACACCTTGGGGCTCGAGCATGCTGGGCACCGTTGCCACGACCGCAGCCGGTGTGGTTGCCGGTTCGTTTTTATATTCAGGCATTCAAAGCTTGATGGGTAACCACAACTCTGGCGGAGCGTTTGGCGCGGGCAACAAACATGACAATCAGCAACCAGCCAGCCATACCGAAAATACCACCGTGGTCAATAATTATTATGCCAACGAGCCGGCGCCCACCTCGGCCTACGATTCGCCAGAGTTATCGGGCGGCTACGATGTGGCTGATTCGGGCGGTGATTTCGGTGGTTCAGACGACACGGCCTAGTCAGCGCGGCGCCTCTTGACTGAGGTGCCGCCAGCTCTGTACAACGCTAGAATCGAATGACAGAGATCAGTATGACAACCATAAAAAAAACCCAACGCTTTGGCTTGTTGTTGCCATCTTCAAACACCACTCAAGAGCCAGAGTTCATACAAGTCTTACCAGCGTCGGTGTCGCTGCACTGTGCACGTTTGACGCTGAGTCAGATCGACCCTGAGTCGACCATCAAAATCGTAGCCGAGCTTGAAACTGAAACGCGCAAACTCAACGACGCTCGTGTAGATGCCGTCGTGCTATCTGCCACTGCGCCTTCAACGCGCATGGGTAAAGGCTACGATCAAGAAATCTGTCAGCGTATCGAAAAAGCCTGTGGCAAACCTGCGACGACTGCAGCGACTGCAATGCTGCAGGCGTTTAACGTGCTTAACATCAAAAAAATAGTGTTGGCTGCCCCTTGGAGTGCGAGTACCAACCAAACTGTCGCCCACTTTATTGAGGCGAGCGGCGTACAAGTGCTGCACCAAGCCGCGATGGGAATCGTCAGCAATATCGAAGTGGGCGATCTCGATGCGCAAACAGCGTATGACCTAGGTCGACAGGCCGACCGGCCCGAAGCCGATGCAATCTTTTTGGCTTGCGGCAACTGGATGACGATGGATATCATCGAAGCGCTTGAACGCGACACAGGCAAACCTGTTCTAAGCACCAATAGTTGTGCGCTTTGGGCAATGTTGAATATTTTGGGTGGCCATGTCGCGGTACCGGGTTACGGGACTTTGCTTAACGACCATCTGGTCGCTTGAGTACGAATCTGCTCCTGCGCCGAGCTTTCAACGCTTTTTACGAATAGGCATACGCATGCGTTCTCAAGGTCTCGCCCTCTCTTTGCGCCTGTTGTGCGGGGTGTGTGTCGCGTTGATGGTGATTGTGCCCGCTCAAGCGGCCACCACGATTCGCTTTTATGCCATCGTTGCCGCCGGCGGCAGCGTCGATGCGATGGCGAGAATCGTAGGTGAAAAATTTGGTCCCCTTGTAGATGCGACGGTAATCGTTGAAAACAAGCCAGGCGGAGGGGGCAACTTGGCCACGCAGACGGTTGCGCGCGCGGCACCTGATGGTTTGTCTATTTTGGTGAGTGGCAATAATCACACGTCAAATCTGTCTTTGTACAAAGAGACTGGTTACAAGCTGGATGATTTGATTCCGGTCGCCGAGCTCATGCGCGGGCCTGCGGTGATTGTTGTGTCTAGCGCTTCTGCGTATCAGTCGTTCGACCAACTGCTGTCCGACGCCAAACAGCGTCCCGGACAGGTCTCTTTTGGCACGGCGGGGATCGGCACGGCGAGTCATTTCGCGGCTGAGTACACGTTTTTTACAGCTCAGGTGAAAATGACGTCTGTGCCGTACCGAGGCTCTGGGCCGTCGTTGACAGATCTGCTGGGTGGTCAGATTCCGGTAGCAGTATCGTCGCTTGTGGCGGCAATGCCTTTGATTAAAGCCGGCAAGCTGAGAGCCTTAGCTGTGACTTCGCTCAAGCGCTGGCCCGGCGCCGAAAACATCCCGACGGTCGCTGAGTTCGACATGCCAGGTTTTGAGCAATTATCTTGGATTGGTTTGTTTGCGCCCAAGGGGACTTCTCCTGAACTCATCGAGAAATACAGCCAGGCTGCAAAAGCCGTGTTGGCTGATCAAGAGGTACGGCGCCGAGTGGCGGGTTTAGGGGGCGTGGTGGGTGAGTACGGAGCAGCCGAATTTAAAAAATTTATCGAGCAAGACTATGACACTGTGCAGAAGATCGTTAAAAGCGCTGGGATGAAACCAGACTGACGAGTCTCAGGTCACAGGAGCAGGATTAAACAGCACCAGTGCGTTTGCAATGTTCCAGTGCTCAGCCCAGGTCTTACGACCGCTGGCGACATCAAGCATTAAACGAAAAATCTCCCAGCCGAGTTCTTCGATTGAAAGCTCGCCATCGGCGACCCGCCCGGCGTTGACATCCATGATGTCATGCCAACGACGTGCCAAATCCGTGCGGGTCGCGACCTTGATCACGGGGCACTCTGCCAAGCCGTAAGGTGTACCTCGACCCGTTGTAAAGATGTGAAGGTTCATGCCTGCAGCGAGTTGTAAGGTACCGCAAATGAAATCGCTAGCGGGTGTGGCGGCATACACCAGGCCGCGTTGGTCACGGGCCAGTTTTTCACCTGGTGGCAAACAGCTTGAAATGGCAGAGCTGCCACTCTTGATAATCGAACCCATGGCTTTTTCTACAATATTAGACAAGCCGCCCGCTTTGTTACCTGGTGTCGTGTTGGCGCTGCGATCAACGTTGGCTCGGGCCAGGTAGCTATCGTACCAAGCGAGCTGAGTCACGATATCTTGCGCGACGCTGGCGTTGATCGCGCGTGAAGTGAGTTGATCCACACCATCACGAACTTCGGTGTTTTCGCTGAACATCACGGTGGCACCAGCACGTACTAATAAATCTGCCGCAACGCCTAAAGCGGGGTTCGCCGTGACCCCACTCAGGGCATCGCTACCACCGCACTGCATACCAACAATCAGCTCACTTGCCGGTACCGTTTGGCGGGTGCGTTGATTCAGGCGAATCAAATGCACGGTGGCTTCGGCCATGATGGCTTGAATCATTGACATAAAGCCGACATGTTCAGCGTCTTGCAGGCAGACGGTGTCGACACCGGTCGAGCGCTCATCTTTAATTGGGAAGCTGCCGGGTGGCATGAGGCGATCAGGCTGCAGTTTTTCACAGCCCAGGCTCACCACCATCACTTCGCCCCCAAAATTTGGATTCAAACTGATGTTTCGAATCGTACGAATGGGAATGATCGCTTCGGCGGCATCAATCGCCACGCCACAACCGTAGCTGTGCTCAAGGCCCACCACGTCGTCAACGTTTGGGTATCTTGGTAGTAACTCGGCTTTAATGCGTTGAACCGCGTATTCGACCACCCCAGCCACGCATTGGACGGTGGTCGTGATTGCCAGGATGTTGCGCGTGCCAACCGAGCCATCTGCGTTACGGTAACCTTCAAAGGTGTAGCCTTCAAGAGGCTCGGTCGACGCTGGTTTGACCGTGGCGATGGGTAGATTCTCAAAATTGCGCGCCTCAGGCATTCGTAAGAGGCGTTCATGCACCCAACTGCCCGCTGGGATTGGCTTCAAGGCGTACCCAATCGTCAGCCCGTAACGAATCACTGGCGCCTCTTGTGCGAAATCGATGAGCGCCACCTTGTGCGCTTGCGGGACCTTGTTCACCAACACTAAGCCAGAGGGCAAGACCGTACCAGCCGGTAGCCCGCCATCGTTGCCAACAATCGCGACGTTATCGAGATCGTGCATTTTGATGAGATGGGGCTTGGGGTGTTGTTGATTGATTGTCATCGGTCTTCTTTTTTATCAGTCAAGAGGCAGCACTTTGGTTACCATTGTTCGTTCTGAGTGTATCGTATTGCCTGCTCCCAGAACAACGTATTGCCTGATCCCTTAACAATCTCCTTCTGACTTCGTCGCAATAGAGCCTGACTCATGAAAATTACAGAGATCCGCGAATCCACCCGCCCGATCAAGTCCAATATCCGCAACGCCTATATTGATTTTTCGAAAATGACCTTGAGCTTGGTTGCCGTTGTCACGGACGTGATCCGAGACGGTAAACCCGTGATTGGCTATGGCTTTAACTCAAACGGACGTTATGGGCAGGGTGCCTTGATGCGCGAGCGCTTTATTCCTCGTGTGCTTGAAGCTAAGCCCGATTCGTTGCTAGATGCGAAAGGTATTCTGTGTCCGCACAAAGTCTGGGAAACCATGATGAATAACGAAAAGCCGGGCGGTCATGGCGAGCGCTCGGTGGCGGTTGGCACGATTGACATGGCCGTCTGGGACGCAGTCGCCAAAATTGAAGGCTTACCGCTTTATCAGTTATTGGCCGAACGCTATGGCGACGGCAAGCCAAAACGTGAGGTGTTTGTTTACGCGGCGGGAGGCTATTACTGGCCGGGGCAAGGGCTTGAAGGACTCACGCGCGAGATGCAAAGCTACCTTGATCGTGGGTACTCGGTGGTGAAGAAAAAAATTGGTGGCAGCTCGTTGGCCGAAGATTGCAAACGAATTGAAGCTGTCTTGAAGCTGCTTGGACCAGGGCAGAGGCTAGCCGTTGATGCGAACGGTCGCTTTGATTTGAAGACTGCCATAGAGTACGGCAAGGCCTTGGCGCAGTACGATTTATTTTGGTACGAAGAAGCCGGTGATCCGCTTGACTTTGAGTTGCAGGCAGAGCTAGCCAATCATTATGACAAACCGATGGCCACGGGTGAAAATCTGTTTTCAATGCAAGATGCCCGTAATTTGATTCGCTATGGCGGCATGCGGCGCGATCGAGACTGGTTGCAATTTGATTGCGCGCTCAGCTATGGCTTGGTTGAGTATTTGCGAACGCTTGAGATGCTCAAAGAGTATGACTGGTCGCCCAAGCGCTGTGTGCCGCATGGCGGTCATCAGATGTCGCTTGCGATTGCTGCGGGTTTGGGTCTTGGGGGCAACGAAAGCTATCCCGACCTCTTTCAACCCTATGGCGGGTTTCCGGATGGCGTCAAGGTAGAAAACAGCATTGTGACGTTGCCAGAATTAGTGGGTATTGGATTCGAAGGCAAAGCAGATCTTTACGCTGAGATGAAGGCCTTGGCAAGTTAGGGACCAAAAACTGAATTCGCTTTGCAGCATGCCTGTTTAGATGCCAAAATGACAATCATGGCTGCTATTGTCGAGCTTGTAGGCGGTTGCTGGTTAGCTCAAGCAAGCCATTGTGATCCCGAACAAAGTTATTGCCTGAGCATTCCGTTAAATCGTTTGTTTTTTTGGATATTGGTATGCGGCTCACCCAACGCGGATTTTTGATTGCGGTTGCAATCTTGGTTGTCTTGAACCTGTTCGTCTATTTGTGGTGGATGAACCGGCCAATGGTGCTACTGGCACCTGCTCAGATCAACCGTGAAATTGTGGCCGGACTGCAAACAGAAAGTCAGCGACTGCAGCTGATTTTGGACGGCAGTTGCGAGAGCCCCGAACTGCAGTCGTTTAGGCGTGGTGAAATTGGTCCGCTGGTGCGGCAAGAGCAAAGCTCGCCGACAAGTGTGCCACCGCAAGCGCTTGGCCAGCGGCCAGGTGCAGCCAGTACACCAACGCCAACTGCTACCGCGAATACGCCAACGCCAGTCGTCACAGCGAATCCGGGGCAAGTCCCCCCAGCACCGGTCGTCACGGCCCCAACTGAACCCAGTGCCGCAGTGCTCGCGCAAGACAAACTGGTGGCATTGCTTGATGCTGCAACGGTCCGTGTGTTGGTGTTTGACGCTAAGATGAAATTTCTTGGGCACGGCAGTGGATTTTTTATTGATACGAACGTGCTCGTGACAAATCGACACGTCATTGAAGCAGGAAAGATTTTTGCAATTACTAGCACGCTACTTGGAACGGAGCCCTTGCCCGCCAAGTTGGTGGCTGTTACCAAAGATTCTGACATCACCAATCCAGACTTTGCCTTGCTCAAAGTCGAGCAAGTCCCGGCGGGGGTACGTCAGCTTGCGATCGCCACTGAGCCCCAAGTACTACAGACGGTCGTTGCCGCTGGCTATCCTGGGTCTGATATCCGAGGTGATACCAATGTGGTGACGCCCAATACTGTGTTCTCGCAAGGCGAGGTCAGTGTCTTGCAGCGGCAGGCCAATAACTTAGTGTTGGTCTTACATACGGCCAAGATGTCGACTGGTAGCTCTGGGGGGCCTCTGGTGAATCGTTGTGGCAACGTTGTTGGAGTCAATACGTTTATTGGAGCACGAGAAGATCAATTCACTGACCGATCGTTGTATGCCCTGTCTGCGACATCGTTACGTGGATTTTTAGACCAGCATCGCCAAACTTACACCAAGATGTCGAGTGTCTGCACTTCAGAGCTTAAGAACTGAGCTTGCTTCAAGACAAAAATTACAGAGCCAACTGATTATGCAAACTCTTCCACTTATTACCAAGCGCACATTGATCGATGTCAAGGGGATCAATGGGCAGCCCATTTTTAGCTACTACCAGCAGCTTGTGAGCTTGCTGCAACGGGACCCGAGCGATCGAGGTCTGCCAGTTTTTTTTGCTGAACCGGTTGTCAATGCCATGCGAGGTGAGGTGGCGTGGGTGACAAAACTTGAAGGTCCGATTCGCGGTTTTCACGAGTTGACGCCGGATGAGAAACTACAGGTGTCATCCCAAATTAACAAAAAATGTCTGCAGGTGAGGGCGATTGCAGAGAAAGTTGGAGCGAGCGCTAGCTCGTCCTCAGCCTACGGCGCACAAGCTTTACTGGCGATGTTGGCGACCCCCGATGCACTCGCTTCAATTTTTATGGTGGGCGAGCAATTTGTGATTGCTCAGTGGGGTTGCGTGCCTTTCGGCGATAAAGGCGGCGTGTTTGACCTGGATGCGCAGTTTTCTAAGGCGTTTGCCCCGGGTGCAAAAGTGATTGCGTCTGAGAACGCAGCGCTTGCGTCAGCGGCGGTGGCGACTGGGTCGGGCAACTGGTGGCGTTGGCTCGTGCTTGCTTTACTCACCGTATTGTTGGTGATGGGGTTGTTTCATAAACAATGGCTGGCTGTCATTTCACCTGGCCCAACGCTCGAGGTTGAAAACGGGTTGCGGACGCGGATCGCTCAGTTATGGGACAAGATCGGCGATAAAGCTGGTGCATGTTTTCCACCGATAGCCCGTGTGACGCCCGCCCCAGCGCCTACGCTCACACCAGCGCCCATTCCAGCACCGACACCCGCACCCGCACCCGCACCCGCACCCGCACCCGCACCTTTTAGTGTTCCTGCGCCGCCGGCAACAGTGAGTTCGGATGAAATTGATAGACGATTAGAACGTAGCGCAGTCACACAAGGAAAATTCGTCAATATCTCTTTGGCTTGGACCGATCGCGCTGATCTGGACTTGCTTGTGATCGAACCCAGTGGTGTCAAAATCAGTACGTATGATGACGGTGTGAGGCAATCGCCCAGCGGCGGCAGTCTCGATATTGATGCCAATGTTTGCGAAGCGATGTCGGGTTGCCCCTACCGTGACGAGCCGATTGAAAATATCTCATGGAATCAAAAGCCGCCAAGCGGTCGCTATGAGGTCAGAGTGGCACTTTTTAGCGCGAACGAATTGATACAAAATCGTCGACCGATTCCGTTTACAGTCGTGGTGTCTTTGGATGGAAAAAAATCTAGCTATGAGGGAGTGATTAATGTCAACGATATGGTCTGCCGACCTGATCGCTGTCGCACGAAAACTCCGTTCAGCGTTACCAGTTTTACGATTCAATGAGTCGCAGCAAGGTGATGAACAGAGAGTATGAACGGCAACCGGTCCGTGAGTGGTAGCGATCACGTGAACAACAACAAAGCTTACCGGCTTGCCGTTGCCAGCGTGCTCAATGCACTAAAGCCTCAAACGGTACTGGATATCTGTTGTGGCGACGGTTGGTTGCCCGGCGCACTCACGCACCCAGCACAGGTGCATGGAATCGATTTTTACGCAGAGGCGCCTGCGGGCTATGCTCAGTTTCAAGCAGCCGACTTTAACCTGGGTATACCAGATACCTTCGGACAGTACGATGCTGCGGTTTGTTGTGAGGCAATGGGCTATCTGCAAAATCCGGGGCTATTTTTGCAAAGCGTGCGCGCGCATTTGAAGCCGGGTGCCACGTTTGTGTTATCCCTGCCCAATCCTAACTATGCTGGGGCGCGTATCAATCACCTCATTCAAGGGTTTCCACGCTCGTACTCTTGGTTTGCGCAAAATACGACAGCCGAGCCTCACATGCCTTGGCTCACCTTAGGCTTATTTCAACTTTGGTTATTGCTTGGTTTGAATGGCTTCACTGACGTGACTGTGCACGACGTTGACGAAAAAAAACCCCGACGTCAATCTGAGAGACTCATTGGTTGGTTAATTAAGGGCTACGCTCGAAAAAAAATTAAATCCGCTCCGTCACCTGCGGTCGCACAGCTTTGGCGTCAGGCATTGTCTGATCAGGTGGTGTACGGTCGGCAGTTGGTGGTTTCTGCTAAAGTGGGTATACGGGTTGCGCGCTGAGGTGGATTGCCCCCAAGAGCTTGCATACTGATCCTATTTGCAATACCTATTTTCGATTTAAGCTTTCAATGACAAACACAGCTAACCACTCTGCCGTAGATGTTTCGTTTCCTTTGGTACAATTTATTCAAAACTGTCGCTGGAGTGATATTCCAGAGGTGGTACGACACGAGGCTAAGCGCTCGTTATTGAATTATTTTTCAACAGCCTTATCAGCTTGTTTTGACCCAACGATTGAGCGTGCTGCCCAGGTTTACGGACGTTTTTCGGTTGGTCAGCAGGCCACGGTGATCGGGCGCGGGCAGCGACTCGACATGCTGACGGCGGCCGCACTCAACACCATGGCTGCTAACGTGTTTGACTTTGACGACACGCACATTCCAACGATCATTCATCCAACTGCACCGGTGGCACCCGCTGTGTTTGCCTGGTCTGAAACGCAACGCACGAGTGGCATCGATTTATTACTGAGTTTCATTTTGGGTGTCGAAGCCGAGTGTCGCATTGGCAACGCTGTGTCGCCAGGGCACTACGCTCGCGGCTGGCATATCACCTCGACGTGCGGTGTCTTTGGTTCTGCACTGGCGACCGGTAAGCTGCTTGGCTTGACTACGCGACAACTGGTTTGGGCGTTGGGGTCTGCCTCTGCCCAGGCCTCGGGCTTAGTCGAGACGCTTGGCACCATGTCTAAAAGCGTGAGTATGGGTAATGCCTCACGTAACGGCATGCTGTCTGCGCTGTTGGCGCAACAAGATTTTGATGGGCCTGCTCACCCACTTGAAGGCGTGCGTGGTTTTTTAAATGTGACCGCTGACGCACCCGATTGCCAGAGTATCGTCAGTGGGCTAGGTGAGCGTTGGGAAATTCTCAACAACACCTATAAGCCGTTTCCGTGCGGAGTGGTCTTGAACCCGGTGCTTGAGGCGTGTTTGGGCTTGTCCACACATCCTGAACTGTTGCAACAAGGCTTGGGTGCGATTGAACGTATCGAATTGATTGGTCATCCCCTGTTGCGACAACGCACCGATCGCCCCAGCGTATCGACGGGCAGAGAGTCGCAGGTTAGTGCACAACACGCAGTTGCCGTTGCCTTAACGCGAGGCAAGGCGGGTTTAACCGAGTTCAGCGACCTGGCTGTTGCAGATACGACTTTGCGCACCTTGGGTCAAAAAATTTCTTTCATTGACGATGCCTCGTTTGCCGTCGAGGCAGCGACTGTCAGATTGCATTTGCAGCGCGGTCAGACACTTGAAGTTGCCATCGATATCGCACGCGGGGCTCGAGCCAAGCCGCTTTCGGATCAGGATCTTGAAAACAAAGTTCGCGCCTTATGCGAGTATGGTGGCTCAGGCTGCGATCCAGAGCCGTTAATCGAGGCGGTCTGGTCAATGGAACGTGCAGTAGACGTCGGGCAACTGATGCAACGAGTTACCGGACACGCAAAATCTTAACTTGATATGAGAGAGGTCAACGATGCTTAACGTCAGTCGTAGGTTAAAGTTTCCGCAAAGCTGGTTGTCTCGATTGGCGGTGAATGTAGGTGTCATAGGCCTGTTGGTCAGTACCTTGACGGGTGCTCAAGCGTTCGCCCAGTCTGCTTTCAAGCCAACGGGGCCCGTTAAAATTGTGGTGATGTTTCCGCCTGGTGGCGGCACCGACGCAGTTGCCCGAATCGTGGGCGAACGATTGACTGATTTATGGCAGCAACAGGTGATCATCGAAAATAAGGCCGGGGCGCAAGGCAACATTGGCACAGCCTATGCTTCGAAAGCCACTCCTGATGGTCAAACTTTAATGATCGCGCATCAGGGTGTGATGACGGTCAATCCGCACCTCTATAAAGATATGGGTTTTGATGTCAGAAAGGACATTGTCCCGGTGGGGCGACTCACTCAACAGCCGTTTGTGCTTGTGGCGCACCCCTCGGTGCCGGCAAACACACTCAAAGAGCTTGAAGCGCTAGCAAAAAGCCAGCCTGGCAAGCTGTCGTATGGCTCGAGTGCTGCTGGCCCTCAACTTGCGGTTGAGCTATTCAAGTTCATCACTGGGGCCGATTTATTGCATGTTGCCTACAAGGGCGCAGGCCCCGCGGTGATTGACGTCTTGGCTGGCAATATCAACTTGTTGGTCGCAAATCCGACCTCTGTAGCGCAACATGTTCAGGCAGGTAGACTGCGTGCCCTTGTGTTGTTCGGCGCGCAAGGGGTAGGAGTCTTACCAAGCGCACCCACTGCAATCGACGCCGGCTATCCCGCGCTGGGCGATATACCTGAGTGGTACGGGTTGGCCGTGCCTGCCTTGACGCCGGTTGCTGTGATCGCTCAACTCAATAAAGATGTCAACGCAGTACTTGCTGAGGCGTCGGTGCAAAAACGGATCAGTGCCTTGGGTTTGAATGCGTCGCCCAGTACCCCAGCCGAGTTTTTAGAACAAATCAATCGAGACTATGCTCGCTGGGGGAGTTTGATTCAAAAGGCCGGCATACGGTTTGAGTAACCCGTGAGCCCGGCTCTTGGGCTAGCCAATTGCTTGGGGCTGGGTGAAAAAGGTTGTTTTAGGCTTGGCGGTTTTCTTTTTGGGTGCTGTGCTTTTTTTAGGAGTTGTCTTCTTTTTCGCTGCCGTGGTCTTCTTTTTGGGGCTGGTTTGCGCGGACTTAGTCGGGGTTGTTTGTGCGGCGGCGGGTGCAACTTGAGCAAAACCAAACGCGGTGAGCATTAAAAATACAGCCAGTTTTTTATTCATCATCCTTCCTTCAGATTGCAGGGGTAACCGTTCTCAGTAGGCGTGACTTCACCCTGAGTCTATTTTAGCCTGCTCAGGCAGAAACACAATTTGCAATCAATCAGTTCTGTTTCAAGGGACTACAAAATGCCTAAAAACGTGAAAAATACCCCTTCAAACGTCGATTTTGATGGGGTTGTGTTGTTTTTAGCGTTAGGGTTTATTGTTGGTCTGCCTTGTTTTATTGTTGGCACGGCATTGTTTATGTTGGGTTTTTCAACGAACAATCCTGATTTGGTTAGCATCGCCAGTCTGCTCTATGGCATCGCGGTCTCGGCGCTAGGCGGGAGAATGATTCTGCGTAAATACCCACCACAAACAGAGAGGCAAGCGCTGTTGCTAGGTGCAGGGGCGTTGGTTGTGAGTGCTGGTTGCTATGGGGTCCTGAATGCAACATTCTGGACGTTTCACCTGCCCAGCGGCTTTGGTGGATAATTCGATTAAGTTTGATGTTTTCAAAATTGGGATTGAAATGCTGAAGCGGATTTTTTTGGTCGGGCTCGCAAGTTTAGGTGTTTGGTCAAGTTGCGTGGTTGGTCAGTCAGGTACGACCACACAATGGCCCACGCAGCCGGTTCGCGTGATTGTGCCGTTTCCGGGTGGCGCCAGTACGCTTGATGCTGTGGTGCGTTTGTTGGTGCCCGAGGTTGCACGCGATTTGGCAGGCTCTGTTTTTGTCGAAAATAAGCCTGGCGCTGGCACTGTCATCGGAGTCGATGCGGTCGCTAAGGCAGGCGAGCGACACACCTTTGGCGCGGTTGCGAATAGTTTTGCAGTCAACCAGTCGCTGGTTAAAAACTTGCCCTACAACCTAGACACAGATCTAGTACCGGTAGTCTTACTGGCGCGCACTGCGAACGTTCTTGCGGTTCGGCCTGAGTTGCCGATTCGCAACCTACCCGAGTTAATTGCCTACGCCAAGAAAAACCCGGGCAAGTTGTCGTACGGCTCGTTTGGTAATGGTACGACGCCGCACTTTGCAGGCGAGATGCTGAAATCCATGACGGGTATTGACATTGTGCATGTGCCTTATAAGGCTCAAGGGCCCGCGCTCAACGACCTACTAGGGGGCAATATCGATCTGATGTTTGGCAATTTGCCTGACTTTCTGGCACATATCCGTTCGGGTAAGCTCAGGGCGCTGGGTACGACCTATTTGACTCGCGCTCCCCTAGCCCCTGAGATCCCCACCATTGCTGAACAAGGTTTGCCAACCTTTGAAACCGACTCGTGGTACGGGATCATTGCACCTGCTAATACCCCCCAGGTCGTTGTCGAACGGATCAATCGTTCGTTCAATGAGGCTCTGACGCGAGACAGTGTTCGGCAAAATCTGCGTGAACGCGGCATTGAAATCATCGGTGGCACGCCAGCAGAGTTTGGCCTGCACCTTAAACGCGAAGTCGCCAAGTATGCCGACATCGTAAAAACCGCCAATATGAAAATTGACTGAGCACATTCATGACTAACACTACCAACAAACAACCGTTACGTATTGCTATCGCTGGCTTGGGTGCGATCGGCAAATCCATCGCCACGTCTTTAGCGAAAGGCGCGGTACCAGGCGTTGTGCTGACTGCGGTCTCGGCTAAGCATCACGACAAGGCGCAAGCGTTTGTGGCAAGCCTTGGGGCGCAGGTCAAGGTGCTGACGCTGGCAGAACTTGAGCCCGTGGCAGACTTAGTGATTGAGTGTGCACCGGCAGCGCTCTTGCCCGAAATCGTAGCGCCCTTTTTAAAGGCAAAAAAACAAGCGATTGTGTTGTCGGTCGGGGCCTTACTGTTTAATCAGAATTTGATTGACATGGCGCAGCAAGAGGGTGGCATCATCCACGTACCAACTGGGGCGTTGATTGGCTTAGACGCGATGATTGCAGCGGCCGAGGGCAAGATTCATTCGGTAAGGATGGTCACGCGCAAGCCGCCTAATGGGCTGTCGGGCGCCCCACATTTAATCGAGAACAACATTAGTGTTGAAGGCCTGACTGAGCCTAAAAAAGTGTTCGAAGGTAATGCGCGTGCCGCCGCTAAAGGGTTTCCGGCAAACTTAAATGTGGTGGTGGCGTTGGCGTTAGCAGGCGTCGGGCCTGAAAATACCTTGCTTGAAATTTGGGCTGATCCAACGGTTGTGCGCAACACTCACAGCATCGTGGTCGACTCAGACTCAGCGAAGTTCACCATGACCATGGAAAACATTCCATCTGAAAACCCCAAAACCGGCCGAATCGTGGCGCAAAGCGTGATCGCCATGCTGCGCAAAATGCAGGCGAGTTTTAAAGTGGGTACCTAAAAGTCATCCCTCAGGCTGCGGCGATTCTAACTTAGGCCGCTTGCGCCGCAACCGCCTTGCGCGGCAAATCTAGCGTGGTGACGCGGGTGAGTTCGCGTTTGTATGTTTTGTCGTCAAACGGACGTGCGCGATGCATCGTGGTGCGGTTATCCCAAATGACCAGATCGCCCAAAGCCCATTCATGATGGCTTAAAAACTGAGGGCGCGTTGCATGTTCAATTAAGTCGCGCAGTAGCAAGCGGCCCTCAGGAACCTGCCACCCGATGACGCGCTCGGCGTGGGAGGCAAGATAAAGCGACTTGCGAGGTGAGCCTTCGATCACACGCACCAAGGGGTGCGTCGCCCCAAGTAACTTGGCTTTTTCTTCTGGCGAAAAATCAAAGCCCATCGTGTGGCGCGAATAGGCAATTGAGTGATGCACGCGCAGATCGGCAATCGTTGCCTTGGTAGCGTCGTCAAGCGCTTCGTAGGCAGCACGCATGTCAGCAAATTCGGTATCGGCACGCACCGGAGGGATATTGCGCGCATACAGCATTGAGTAACGCCCTGCGGGGTCTTCAAATGAGGCATCGGTGTGCCAGATGCGATTACTGATCCCGTTCACACGGCGACGGTCTTCGGCGGCCAAGATGTCCCCATCTTGGCCTACGTTTGAGATGTCTGTCAGCGCTTCGTTGCCAAAGCGATTTTTGACTAATACCGAAGAAGACGTTTTGGCATGCAGCACGCCGTCGAGGCGTTGGGCAAAGTCAAGTTGGTCTTGATGAGAAAATTGTTGACCCTTGAAGACCAAGACACCAAATTCAGTCATCCCCTCGCGCAGGCGCTCAAGGCTTGCTTCGTCGCTTACCTGGCGCAAATCAAGCGCACTGACTTCTGCCATAAAGGTCGGGTGAAGCTTTTTGAATGTTATGGTCATGCTTGTGTCTCTCTCGTTATTTTCAGTACTCTGAGCGCCTAGCGCCCTGTGTACTGTGATCTCACTAGAATAAATATACTCCTTTAAGACTAAAAACCATGACCTCAAAACTGATTTTTTTAACGAATCCGATCCACCCGTTGGTGCACGCTGAAATGGAAACGTTCGCGCGGGTGTCGGTGGCGAAGTCAACTCGCGAGGACGACCTGATTGCAGGCGCACGCGAAGCTTCGATTGTGGTGGTGCGCACGCCCATCCCCGCTGCGTTATATGACCAGGCGCCCAATTTGCTGGGCGTGATTCGCCATGGGGCTGGGGTCGACATGATCCCGATTCCTGAGGCCACTGCGCGAGGCATCGCGGTGGCTAACGCGCCCGGCACCAACGCAGTCACCGTGGCCGAGTTCGCGGTGGGTCAAATGTTGTCGCTTGCCCATCGCAGCGCTGCGGCCAATCAACGGATGCGGGCAAGCGGTTGGGCAAGCGCCCGAGCGTTGGCCGACGACGGGATAGAGTTAGCCGGTAAAAAAGTCGGGTTAGTGGGCTTGGGGGCGATTGGGCAAGCCGTTGCAAAAATGTGTCATTTTGGGTTTGGGATGAGTGTCAGCGGCTATCGACCAAGCGGCCGTGCTTCGCTCGACTTTATTGAAGTGACGTCGCTTGAGCAGGTGCTGGCGCAAGCGGATTTTGTGGTGCTGGCTTGCCCGTTGAACGACTCAACCAAAGGGCTCATTAGCCGCGCCTTGCTGGGCAAAATGAAAGCTTCGGCCTACTTAATCAACGTGGCGCGCGGTGCGGTTGTGGATCAACAGGCCCTAGTTGAGGCGTTAACTGAAAAGCGCCTGGCCGGTGCGGCGCTTGATGTGTTTACACAACAGCCCTTGCCGGTAGATTCGCCCCTTTATGGGATGGAAAATGTGCTGCTCTCGCCGCACATGGCTGGGGTCACGGACGATAGCTTGAGGGCGATGGGCAGCTCAGTCGCACGGCAAGCCCGGCAAATCCTAGGTGGCCAATTACCCGACCACTTAGTGAATCACGAGTCAACTAGCCAAGTGCAGCAGCACCTCGCGCGTCGGTTGGGCAAGTCTTAGGTCTGTGCTAAGTCCGCAATCAGCCCGCTTCGTGCAAGGCATTAGCCTCAATTGCGTAAACAATAGGCGCCACTGGTGTGATACCCGGACGGGCAGCTTCCGCTTTTGACGATCGCTGCTTTTGATGAGTTGCTGCTCGCTAGGCAATAGCCTCCGCTTGTGTGATACCCCGAGGGGCATGACCCGACATGGGGCAGGGCCGCGCGTGCGCTCGATGACGAAGGGGTGCAGTAATTGCCACTGCTGTGATAGCCGCTGGGGCAAGAGCCTTGTTTGGCCAACGGTTGTGCAACTGGCGCTTGGGCGAAGCCGGGCGTGCTAACGAGTGCAAAGACAACAGCGAGCAGCCAGGCCGCCAGTGAAGTTTGCTTGTTGCGGATCGGAGAGTTGGTTTGGTTCAGTGCCAGCATGGCCAAGCCTCTTGGTGAAGTTGCAGGAATAGGCTAAACATAACGCTGAATACGCTTAGGACGCAATTTTTTGACGCCAAAGAGTGAAACATCCATAGCTAAGTAAATGTTAGCCAATTCAGTCGAGTGACAACAAGATAGGTAAAGCAGAGTAAGTAAAAGATTAGCCAATACGATAATGATGAAGCGAGTAGGGTATTGACTCGATGATCAAGCGAAATTGCATAAAATCTGTAACGAGTACCGCGGCGTTTCCAAAATATTCGACCAAATGCGCAATCCTTGAGCAAAAGGTGCACTTGTTTGGTACCAAATTGGCTCAGGTTTTCGTCAATGCACGCGCGGTGCTACTATTTCGGGTTACCGAAGTATGACTATTGCAATCCAACCGAAACATACCAATGAATCTGACCTCAAACGCACCTGATTACGTTCGCCACGAAGGCTTAAAAAAGTGGGTGGCTGATATTGCAGCAAAAGCTAAGCCCGCCAATATTGTTTGGTGTGACGGCTCGCAAGAAGAATACGATCGACTTTGCGCCCAAATGGTGCAGTCGGGCATGTTGCACAAGCTCAATCCTGCCAAACGACCCAATTCGTTTTTAGCTCGCTCGTCACCCGATGACGTGGCGCGCGTCGAAGACCGCACCTTTATCTGCAGCAAAAACAAGGCCGAGGCAGGTCCGACTAATAACTGGATCGAGCCCGCAGAAATGCGTACCAAGCTCGATGAGTTATTCGAGGGTGCGATGGCCGGCCGTACGCTGTATGTGATTCCGTTTTCGATGGGCCCTTTGGGGTCACCGATTGCGCAAATTGGCGTTGAGCTATCTGACTCGCCCTATGTGGTGGTCAACATGCGCATGATGACCCGTATGGGAAAAAAAGTTTACGACGTGCTGGGCCCCACGGGTGACTTTGTGCCCTGTGTCCACACGGTAGGCGCACCGCTGGCTGCAGGTCAGGCCGATGTGGTGTGGCCTTGCAACACCACCAAGTACATCGTGCATTTTCCTGAAACACGCGAAATCTGGTCGTATGGCTCTGGCTACGGTGGTAACGCGCTGCTTGGCAAAAAATGTTTTGCCCTGCGAATTGCGTCAAATATGGGCCGCGCTGAAGCCAGCGCAACCTCGCCGGGTTGGTTAGCTGAGCACATGTTGATTTTGGGTGTGACAGCACCTTGGGGTAAAAAATATCACGTGGCGGCGGCATTTCCGTCAGCCTGTGGCAAAACCAATTTTGCGATGTTGATCCCGCCCAAGGGTTTAGGTCAGCAGGGCTGGAAGATCACCACCATTGGTGACGATATCGCCTGGATTAAGCCCGACGCCAAAGGTAACTTGCGCGCGATCAACCCAGAAGCAGGTTATTTTGGTGTGGCGCCAGGTACCAACGAGCAATCAAACTTTAACTGCATGGCCACCTTGGCCCAAGAAACCATTTTCACAAACGTGGCGTTGACCGATGACGGCGACGTGTGGTGGGAAGGCATGAGCAAGGTTCCACCGGCGCACCTGATTGATTGGCAGGGGCGTGACTGGACTCCTGAACAGGCAAAGGAAAAAGGTATTAAGGCTGCGCATCCAAATGCACGCTTTACCGTCTCTGCTACGCAAAACCCTGTGTTGGATCCTGAGTGGGATAACCCTGAGGGTGTCGTCATTGATGCCTTCATCTTTGGCGGTCGCCGCTCGACCACAGTCCCCCTAGTGACAGAGGCACGTGACTGGTCAGAAGGCGTTTACATGGCTGCGACCATGGGTTCAGAAACTACTGCCGCGGCCGTTGGCGAGCAAGGTGTGGTGCGTCGTGACCCATTTGCGATGTTGCCTTTCTGTGGTTACAACATGGCCGAGTACTTTCAGCACTGGTTGTCGTTAGGCGAGCATTTGCAAGCCTCGGGCGCCAAGTTGCCGCGTATTTTCTGTGTGAACTGGTTTCGCACCGATGCTGACGGTAAGTTTGTGTGGCCCGGCTTTAGCGAAAACACCCGCGTACTGAAGTGGATGTTGGGTCGCATTGAAGGCGAGGCTAAAGGCAAAGAGCACGTCTTTGGGATTACGCCAAGCTATGAAGATCTTGACTGGTCTGGCATGGATTTTTCTCTCGAAAAATTCACTACCATCACTTCAATCGACAAAGCGGCTTGGCGCAAAGAGTTTGAGTTGCATGCTGAACTTTTTGAAAAATTGGCGCATGGCTTACCACCAAGCTTGCTTGAGATCAAAGCGGGTTTTGAGAGTCGCTTAGGTTAAGTACCGATTCAGACGCGGCAAAGTACTCGCTGCGCCTGAAATCAAAGCATAGAGCCCCGCACCGAAATGCTGCGGGGCTCTTTGCTTTTTTGTCGAGCGGTTGCTCTTGAGGTCAGAATTTTTGAGGTCAGAACGACCCACTGGCCATCCGTTGGTCATACCAGACCAGGTTCTTACATTTGACTTTCCCAGGTCGTATCTAAATCAAACGGATACACAGGGCGGGCAAGTTTGCTGTACGGGAACCGTGAATAGTCAGAGCTTGTGACGCCGCCGCCATCACATTCGACCACGGCCTTGGCGATCGGTACGAAAACTGGCCGACAATACATTCTGGATTTGAGCAATACAAAACGATGCTTGGTCGCGTCAATGCCGATGTGACTGAAAATGCCTAAGTCCCAGTGTTCTTGAGGGGTCTCGGTCACCATCACCAGCGCTTGAGGCAATTGCAGTAAGACCGTGCGCCCCATGTAAATGCGCTGGCCCGTATAGGTAGGCCCGCTGATGACATATTCGCCATCGGTGATGCGCAAGACCACACCAGTGAGCGTGCGTGGGGTCGTTGTGATGCCCAGTTGCGTTAAAGGAACTTTGTCACCGACAGCGACTGACACCGTTGCGCCAACGCCGGCCTCAATCATCAGTGCGACAGCCTCGGGGTCGCAAACTGGCCCCACAACGATATCTTGTAAGCCTTGCGCCAAGGCTTCGTGCAACACATTCATGTCGTCACAAGTGCCGCCCGACATGCAGTTATCACCGTGATCGAGCAGCAATACGGGGCCCGTGCCCGGTTGCTGGGCAAGCTCTTGCGCCCGAGTGATCGAGGCGGCCAAGGTTTCGCTTGCATAGACGAAGCCTTCGCGGTTATCCCAAATGAAGCCGGCCACGACCTCGGCAAATTGCTCTGCCGCCTCTTGGTCGGCGTCGCTGATGACAACCACACTGATACAGGGTGCGGCGATATCGGCCAAAGAAAACCCCGCCAACACTGACACACCCAGCATACCTGCAGCTTCAGCGGCACGCGCGAGCTCGACGGCTTCGTGCATGGCGCCGATATCGGTGCGACTGCAGAGCGTGTGCGAGAGCAAGGGCAGGCGTCGCCAAGCCATCGTCGGTTTGATTTTTTTATCCAACATCTCAATCAACAAACGCGCGGCGTGAGCGCCGGTTTCGTACATATCAATATGAGGATAGGTTTTAAAGCTCACTACGATGTCACTGTTTGCCATCGTTTTATCAGTGATTTTGCCGTGTAAATCAAAGGCGACAGCGATGGGGGCGTTAGGTAATGCTGCACGCAAGCGCTCTAGCAGATCACCCTCGCCATCGTCAGAGTTTTCGGCCACCATGGCGCCGTGCAGGTCGAGTGCGATCGCATCGCAGCCGGCCGCCGCTGTCACAATCACATCAGACAAATGGGTGTAAGCCTGTGCAGCCACGCGACCGCTTGGGTTGGCGGTGGCACTACACGCCACGACAACCTGATGACCAGCTTGTTCAAGCAGGTCGATATAGGCTGCGATGCCGGTCCGCGTTCCCTTAGAGGCCGCGTAGGCCTCGTCGCCATAGGTTGGGCCGTGGTCGCCAAACGAAGAGAGTGGCGTTGGGACCGGAGAAAACGTATTGGTTTCGTGATTGAGTCGTGCCACCAGGATTTTCATGGCTGGCTCGCGCACGCAAGCATGGCGTGCATCAACACGTTGCAGCCCGCTTCAAGATGCTCAGACTTTGCATCTTCGATTTCGTTATGACTGATGCCGTCTTTGCAAGGGACAAAAATCATCGCTGTGGGGGCAACGCGGGCCATATAGACGGCATCGTGACCTGCGCCACTGACGACATCCATCTCTGAGAGCCCGATAGTGCGTGCGCCTGAGCGTACGGCTTGCACCAATTCGTTGGCAAAGGCCGCGGGTGGGAAATACACCACTTGCGTCAACGCGATGCTCACCTTGCCTTGTTTCGCAATCTCTTGCGCCCGAGCGTTGAGCTTATCGACCATCGCGGTCAGGGTTGCGTCTGAGTCTGCTCTCAGATCGACTGATAGCTTGACCGAGCCTGGGATGACGTTACGTGAATTAGGGTAGACGTCGAGCATACCGACCGTACCGCGCGCATTCGGGGCGTGGTCAAGTGCCAGTTCGTTGATGAGTTGCACGATGTGCGAGGCAGCCAGCAAGGCATCGTGACGCAAGGACATGGGGGTGGGCCCGGCGTGGGCTTCAGAGCCTGTGATCACCACATCAAACCAACGTTGGCCAAGCGCGCCGGTGACGACGCCAATGGTGATGTCGTGGGCTTCGAGTACGGGTCCTTGTTCAATATGGGCTTCAAAGTAGGCACCAATCCCGCTTGGGCTGACCTGATCTTTGCCAGCGTAGCCAATTGAATGTAGAGCTTGTCCAACGGTGATGCCATCGCGATCTTTTTGCGCCAGAATAAAGTCAGTCTTGAATTCGCCGATAAAGGCACCCGAACCCATCATGACAGGCACAAAGCGTGAGCCTTCTTCGTTAGTCCAGACCACCACCTCAAGGGGGGCGGCAGTGGTGACGCCCGCATCGTTCAGTGTTTTGAACACCTCAAGGCCAGCTAGCACCCCATAATTGCCGTCAAACTTGCCACCAGTGGGCTGGGTGTCGATATGGCTCCCCGTCATCACGGCTGGCAAACTGTTGTTAAGCCCAGCGCGTCGGGCAAAGATATTACCGACGCTGTCGATCCGAATTGAACAGCCAGCCGCTTTGGCTTGTGCCACAAAAAAATCGCGTCCCTGACGGTCAAGCTCTGTGAGTGCCAAACGGCAGACCCCACCTTTTTTAGTGGCACCGATCTGCGCTAACTCCATCAAACTGTTCCAGAGGCGAGCCCCATCAATGCGCAGCGCCGCGTGTGGTGTTAAAGAAACAGTAGACATCGAAAAACTCCGAAGATAAGGTGAGTGAATCAGGTAACCTAGAGGATATACGTAATAGTGCCTGAATTTGGTTCAAATAGCGCCTGACTTAAATGCAAAATTTAGTTCAACGCGCACGTGGCTTGAATGCTAAGAGTGTTTGAATTTAGTCTGTGTTGTGCCCGAATATCGTCTTAATAGCGTCTCAATGTCATCAGATAAGGTTTAACTCAACATGAAACTCGATGCGATTTCGCACCGTAATCGTAATACCAAAATTGTAGCGACCCTGGGCCCTGCCAGTAGCGAACCTGACATGATTCGACGGCTGTTTGATGCGGGTGTTGACGTGTTTCGCCTGAACTTCAGTCATGGCACCCATGCAGATCACACATTGCGCTATGACGCGATTCGACAGATTGAGGCCGATGTTGGCCGGCCTGTGGGTATTTTGCTAGATTTGCAAGGGCCAAAGCTAAGAGTTGGAAAGATTGTTGGAGGTAAGCAGTCTCTCGAAGCGGGGCAAAAACTACGATTTGACCTAGATCCAACACCGGGCGAAAACGGACGGGTGCCGCTCTTGCACCCCGAGATTTTTGCAGCGCTCAAGCCAGGCGATGATTTATTGATTGACGATGGCAAAGTGCGGGTGCGCGTGTTGACGTGCGACCCTACCCACGCAAATGTTGAAGTCATCAATGCCGGGGTGATCTCGGATCGTAAAGGCGTCAATGTGCCGGGGGCGATTTTGCCTTTGTCACCGATCACGGCCAAAGACCGCGAAGACTTGGAATTTGGTTTGAGTATCGGGGTGGATTGGGTGGCGCTTTCGTTTGTGCAACGGCCAGAAGATATTGCCGAACTTAGGGGTCTGGTTCAAGACCGTGCCTGGATCATGGCCAAGCTTGAAAAGCCGTCCGCGATTGAGTCTCTTGAGGCCATTGTGGCGGCTTGTGATGGTGTGATGGTGGCGCGCGGCGACCTGGGTGTTGAGCTGCCGCCAGAAGAAGTGCCAGTCCTACAAAAACGCATTGTGCGCGTCTGTCGTGAGGCGGGTAAGCCGGTGATCGTTGCGACGCAAATGCTTGAATCCATGATTTCTTCGCCAGTGCCGACCCGTGCCGAAGTCAGCGACGTGGCGACCGCCGTGTACGACGGGGTTGATGCAGTCATGCTCTCGGCCGAGTCGGCTTCGGGGGCCTACCCGATCGAGGCGGTCAATATGATGGATCGCATCTTGCAAAGCACAGAACGTGACCCGATTCAGCGCTTGACGATGGATGCGACGTTTCGGCGTCGTCACCGCGACGCCCGCGATGCGATTTCAGCGGCCATTCGCACGGTTGCCGAGACGTTGCCAGTGGCTGCTACAGTGACGTATACGTCTTCGGGGTCGACCACCTTGCGTGTTGCGCACGAGCGCCCTCGAGCACCGATTTTGAGTATGACGCCAAACGCTGCAGCAGCGCGTCGCTTGTCGTTAGTGTGGGGCGTGCATTCGATTCAGGCAGCTGTTGTGCAAAGCACAGAAGATATCGTGTTGCGCGCGACGCAAGCTGCTGAAAAAAATGG
>Ga0304730_1000302_pt1 | contig 43186 bp, 35 predicted proteins | sample M_130628_MF_Meta_FD_190474 | JGI IMG/M metagenome (GOLD analysis project Ga0304730, IMG submission 190474) | Freshwater microbial communities from Lake Montjoie, Canada to study carbon cycling - M_130628_MF_MetaG (v2) (version 2) | ecosystem: Environmental > Aquatic > Freshwater > Lake | place...
ACTGTAAGATACCAAACTCATTTATTGTTGGTATTGAGACTTTTTATTGAAATCGGCTGGTCTTTTTTTTCTTACTTTGTCGTTGAAATCACATTATTTAATATGTTAAAATTTTGAAGAAGATTCCTTTTATTTTACTATTGGAAATCCATGGAGAATAGTTATCTTTATTTATAGTTTACTGTGATCCTTTATTTTGGTTTAAATGCATAGGATTGCGATTGCGGACATTGGTTAACAAGTCACCAAACGGTTATCCGATCCATGGCTCTTGCAATTGGGTCACGACGTCTCTTCGACTCTAGCACCAACCCTGAATCATGATGATGCATACGGCTGTCATACGGGTAATTTACATTGGCAAATATAGCAAGACACAAAATAGGCTTTCCAAACAAGTTTGCCTAACGCCACCAATAAGGGACTCTGTCGGACGTTAGAACATTACGATTGTCAAGACGTATCCGAGTCCTTGACTCTAACACCAACCCTGAATCATGATGATGCATACGGCTGTCATACGGGTAACCTACATTGGCAAGTATAGCAAGACACAAAAAGGCTTGCCATTCAGGTTCGTTGACAAACGATGGACGGCTCACCCATGCAAGCACGCTGGCGCGTTTGGCTTGAGGAGTGTCGTTTCCATGTTGCGAGAATAGGCTTGTCCCAAATGCATCGAATTCGGATTTAGTAACGATTTTCTGCCCAATCCATACATGTCCAAAAGACTGGAGCTCGCGAATGATGATTTGAGGGATGTTTATTGATCCCTTGATGACCAGCTGGTCATTAGATCGCTGGGAAAACGATAAGGTGTGTTCAGACAGAGTTTCCCATGATAACTTATCATAGCCAATCGGGATCCATGAACCCGTTGCCAACACGAAATCAGCCTTACCAGTCAGAAGGTTGTGTATAAGATGATTTCCAGGTCTTAAATAGGCCTTAAATATGGGAAGCCATGTTAGATCTTGTGTTGAATCCGGATGGTCCCCAAATAGCGCCCCTGATGGGGCACTCGATAAAGTTCTGGCGGCGTCCATTTCATTTATAACATGGAGGTGATGCATGTTTTGGTCATTTTTAAATTTTAAGAACACCGTAACCTCTCCTTTCCATTTTCCCATGAACGCTATATGATTTATATTCACCCAAAAACCTCCACTTAAAACCATCAAGGGGTTATTCCAATCTCCAAATGACTTGTCTACATTGGCTTCCAGTGTAAATCTTCCCTGCATCGCTGAATAATGGTTCTCGGGCGGGGGGGAGGCCGGACTTGCAATCTGGTTCCAAAAAGACATGAAGCTGAATCGAACTTAACAAGGACACAAAATAAAAAATTAGAATTTAAATCTTCTTGTTTTTGCACCAGAAGTATGGCACCACGCCCCCCAATCGGGTTATCATTATGTATTCAGTCATTGAAATCATTAATTTCGGTGTCGAAATAAATTACGCATTTTATAAAAAAAAGTACGTCGAGGACGTCTCCTTGACCCTAACACTAACCCTGAATCATAAAAATGCATGGGGTTTCCGTCCGGGTCTTTTGGATTGGCAAGTATAGCAAGACACAAATGGGCTTGCCATTCAGGTTCGTCGACAAACGAGGGACGACTCACCAATGCAAGCACGCTGGCGCGTCTGGCTTGGGGGGTGTCGTTTCCATGTTGCGAGAATAGGCTTGTCCAAAATGCATCGAATTCAGATTTAGTAACGTCTTCTTGCCCAATCCATACATGCCCAAAAGACTTGAGCTCGCTAATAATCATTTGAAGGATGTCTCTTGATGCCCTGATGACCAGCTGGTCATAATTGTTATAGTATTGATTGCTCAATGTCAGGACGTGTTCAGACAAGGGAGTCCAGTGCGAAGAAAAATCCTGTCCTTGATGAATCCAGCCCCACAAACCCGTTTGCAAGACAATGACAGCCTCCCCCGTCAGTAGGCTCTTTATATCTCTTGGCTCCAGATACAGTACTGTGCTTCTCATGGGAAGCCAGGTGAGATTGGTCGAATGAGGACTATCGCCAACTTGTGGTACGCCAGACGTATGCCAGCCTCCTTCTGTACTTGGCCGAGAGTGATCTTGCTCTCGTCCATTTCTGTATTTAATTTCTACCGAAACCTCCCCCCTCCAATCCCTCATCAATGTCAAATCTCGTGAATTCATATGATTTACCCATAAACCTCCACTTAAATCGTAAAGCATGTCATTGAAGTGATCTGAATCTCTTATGACATCCAGTGTAAACCTCCCTTGCATTGCGAATTCTGATCCTCAAAAGACTTGATGCAGTTTCAAGCCCATCAAGTTACAAAAAAAAACTTTTGTTGATAAAAAAAATATTATTTTATTAACGAGATATATTCAATACCTCCGACACTAGCGCAATGCAGGAAATGCTCCTTTCCCAAAACTCAGATCAAGATGTCCCAAATTTTGCTGCGTCTGCATCAGAATATCCAACAAGGTCACAGCCCAGACGTATGAGGAATGCAGCACCTCCCCAGTCGTGTTGCTCGTGCCCCCCCCAATCTGTGGGTCGACATCTGGTCACCGTTGTTCTCGTTTCTTTTTTCATTGGAGGCCTCTGGTACGCATCTTCTTGCTTCAAAGACTTACTTGGGAACACGATAGGGAAATCGTCGACGCCGACTGCGGGCCCCTACTTTGCGCGCATTTTACTGATTTCATTCTTGCTGAGTATGGTGATGGTCCTGGCGCACGATAGAAGGTGTGCTGGTTCGTTAAGGAGGCCTTCTTATATATATATATAATTGTTTTAGTTAATGCGCAAGACCTCCCGAGCACCGCGCGCGCAAAACACGCGGGAGGTGATTCGCCAGGAAGTGCCCGTGCTCTGTGCCGAAAAAACAGACCCTGGCAAGAACACCGCTTCTCTTTCTTGGATGGGCTGGCCCGCATCCAAGCTAGCGAGCGTGAGCCTCCAGTTGTCGGCGCACGGCAGCACCACGCCCTCGACCTGCCCCCCAAAGCATATGCTGGCAAGCGGGAGGAAGATGGTCGTGTCTCGCGAGAGGCTGACGTACAAGTACTTACCGCAGTCCCTGCTGGGAAGGTAGATCGTGTGGCTCTGGGAAGTAGGGGCGCCAGGGATATTTTTAAGGTCCTTTTCAGTGCCTCTTTTTTGTCTGAACATGATTTTTGGCTAGGCCATCTGCCGAGAAAATAAAGATTGAGATTGCCTTTTCTGGGTTGATTCCAGACACGCAGTTACAGCGGAAGCTTCGAATTTTGGCTATAAATCTAGAAGCGCATTTGCAACCTGTCCCGACAACACCGATCGCGACCATGCTTGAGATCAAGTCTGCTTTGCGTTTCCTGCCGTGGGGGGCCGATGAGGCCATGCTTTCTGCTCTTGACATCTCCCTCAGCGACGCCCGACTCGAGGGACTGCCAGAGGTCATGCTGACAAATGAAAGAGGAGAGTGCCTTGTACACATTCGCGGACCATGCGAGCGGGGCCTCGACGAGACATTGCTGGACTTGAAAAATAGCACAGACAATCGTGCCTCGGTCTTTGTGAACAAGCTTGCTCGCGCCCTGGCCGCAAGACTTGAGCGCCTGGGAGGCTTGATGACGACGTCTCGTGAGACCCCCCGACTTTGCGTTATTACTATTTCCTGACATTCATAATATGTGACCTGTGCAGACGCCTGCACCGCAAGAGTCTGGTTTGACAATGCGAGTCCCAACTTCATGGTGCTCGCGCGCTATGCCATGGACCAACCGACCGATCTTGACCCTGCGGCGGTCGCTGAGTTCTTCTTCTGGCTCGCCAACATCCTGCGCCGACGCCGGCGCGTGGTCGAGGCGCTTTCTGTGAGTCTCGCAGGATTGAGGTGGGCGTCTGCTCGGATGGGCGAGGCCGGCGACTCGGCGGCGCTGTGGGGACTCGCTCGCGCCCACCTGTCGCACGGCGTGGTCCTGCGGACGGCGCACGGGGAGCAAGGCATGCCGTTTGCAGTGTCGCACATGCTGCGCGCCGCAGTCATGTTCACGAGTCTTGGGGCCGCGGCGCGTGCCGATGCGGTCGAGGCGGAGCTGTGGGTGTGCCGACAAAGGCCGGGCGGCTGGGCGGCACTCGAAAAGCGCCGGGCCTGGCTGCGCGGCATTGTTGGGGACGGATGGGCGACCGTTGGCGTGACGCGGGTGCTTGACGCCGAGTCCGACGAGGCGCGGCTGCGCGCGGCGGCGACTGTGTTGCAGGAGATCATCGGGACACGCTCCTCCAAGCCCTGGATCGTTGGGGACGCGCAGGTCTTGCTGGCCGCGACAAAGACTGCAGCACTGCATGCCCCAACGCAAGAGGGCGTTGCGGGCGCCCGGGATCACCTGCAGGAAGCGTGGGCCGTGTTCCAGGGCGCCGGAGACCTGTTTGGGATGAGCGTTGCGGCGCTTGCCAATGCGCGGCTGTACCGGCTCGAGGGGCACGTGGGCCGGGCAGTGGTGCTTGCCCGGTGGGCGCAGGGCTGCAGCGCCCGGATGCACGACGCTGCGCGGGTGGCGATGATTAGTCGCCTGATTCAGGAGTGGCGTGCTGACCGAGAGCAAGACGCAACGCAAGTTCCCATGGCCAGGAGTACAGGGTGCTCATGTCGCAAGAGGAAGTTGGACTAGGGATATTAGGAACATCTATTTTCTTAAAAAATAAACAAAAATTTGGATTTGGTAATTTGATCTGAAAAACCACGACATCTCTAAACCCAACAATCCCATGCTTGGAGATCCTCGGGAACGCGCCTTCTGCCTTCCGCCGAACTTTCTTGGGTAGCACCCCAGTTGTCAGGATGAGTTTCTTCCCCCCCATTGGTCGTGGGCTGCCGTTCCCATTGGTCACGTCTAACCGGAGGAGTGTCCTCCAGAAGCACTTCCTGGGTTGCCCAGTAGTACAGCTCCCGGACAATTTGGTAGTCCTGGGGCAGGGTCAACGTCAACCAGGGGGTCGATGAGAGCAGCAGCATCTTGCAGGAGGTAAGGCCATCAATCACCATCAACACTTTCAATAAGTTTTCTTGACTCACACCATATTCTTTTATAAACGAATCTCCACCTGAACCCAAAATCTCTCTTTTTCAATATACATCATCCCAAAATACTCGCATAAATCTATTCAAGTTAATAACCGCAAGTTTTAATTTCCACCGCAAGCCCAATTTGGCAATTCTCATGAAATAAATTCGCAGCCTTTGACAGATTTCATGTTAGTAATGGTTACTGTAATCAAGCACATCACCCCCCCCCAAAAAAAAAAATTGCCTCTCAGTCGAGCCTGAACTTCAAATCCTGTAGCTGTGCGTTTTCCTCTTGCAGATCAGCAATTTGCGCTCAAAGACTCACCCCTTGATTCCTGTAGATTCGAACTGGGTTTCCAAGGTCCTCAACGTCAACGCCCAAATGATTGGCAAACATATTCAACCCTTGATCGGAGAACTGCGCCGGCTGGTGGTTATAAGCAACATCTCGCCACTCCCCGAGAATCGTTCGTGCGGTGGACAGGGCATCCTCGCCAAGACCGCATTCTGATGTCATGGCCGCGCAGGACGAGAACCTGCAGTCTTTCGTAGAACATTAATCCTTGGTGTGCAACTCCGGATCCACCGTTTGTGTCTTGACATTTCGCGACCACAATCGGCGTTTGGCCTCAATCCAGTCCTGATTTTCAACCCAGAATCTTTCACGCCTTAAGTGGTCCAGCCTAAGCTCTAAATCCAGCAGCTGGGCCTCTCTCTCAGCGTGCGAACTCTGCAAAGTTGCGATGCGTTCTTGAAACTTAATTGCTGCATCCTGTTTCATATTTACAGATTTTAGGCTTAGAGACACTAAAACAAAAATCAGGACCCAAGAACAAGACTTGGCAAATCAGAAATATCCAGATGATGAACTGAATGAAAGTGCAGGTTTGGGGCATGACGCAAAAAACTCTGGTCCACCCATTCCAAAGAGATCGTTCCTTTCGAAATCATTAAAACAGTTGCCGATGCGCTGGGGACAACGCCGTCGCCGCATAATGCTCGTCCAACAAGACAAAACGCCACTGCCTGTCCGTCCTGACTTGAACAAAAAAGTTTTATACATTGACACCTCCAAAGCAGTTTCCCCCAATGGGAACTCAAAGTATATTTGTTGCCGCCTATTTTTAGGTTGCATTATCTTTTTATTTTATTTTAAATTTTGAATACTCATAAGGTTGGGCAAAAACACAGAAAAAGGCACAATACTCAAGTGGGACTGATTCAAAAAAATCACACCAACGCAATGTCGAAGGTCGGATATGATATGGTAAAGAACATGACCATCAAAATTCAGGCGGTGTTAGATGCTGCGAAAAAAACAGAGAATCAAATGAGAGCCGCAAGCTCAAAGTCCGTGAAAGAAATAGAAAATAATATTTTTATACAGGCGCTGACAGATTACATCTTGACCGGAAAGCCCCTCAATGTCACCAAGCAAGGTCTGTGGCAGAACCTGTACGCCGAGCTTTGGAGTGCGGTGTATGATCTTTGTCCAACGGACCCCGTGTCCTGCGCTCAGAACGACTTCAATAGCGTGTACACGGCTCTCTGCGCCAATTTTGCACCCATGAAGGGCGATCATGGTGAAGACATACAAACGTTTCAGATAGGTTGTCCCGGTCATGAATACAACAATGACATGGCCGAGAACCACGACGCCATCCCCATAAACATGTACACCAATCAACCAATCATCGTTTTTGGCATGGAGAAGATGTGGTATAGAGACAAAACGTTGACGTATGGGGTGAACATTGGACCGGGTCACGACTCGCAACACTGCGCATACATTGATTGCATCGCCGACATGACAAACCCTCGCCACTTTGCGCACCTGCCCGTGGACTCGTTTTCTATCATCGATTCCGAGCACATCCCGCTGCCAAGTTGCTGGCGCAGTCCCTTTTTCGCAAATGCAAATCGCCTGCTGAGGACCGGTGGGCTCCTGGTGTTTTCCGGGAAATTTTTGCAGGCTGGATTAAACGCCTTGATCGTGGAAGACCGGACGGCGTTTTTAAAAGCGCCGACCGAATACGGGTTCGTGATGCTAGCGGGCCAGGAGCGCATTAATGCGAAAGTTGCAATGACATATTACAAAGATGATCCTTCTTGGGAAGGAGTATGTTTTCAAAAGACTGAAAACATGTACATCAAGGATATTAAACAGACGTTTCCCAGCATCAGCGTTCTGTTGTCGAGAAGCAGCACGTTTTTTCAGGCGGTCATGTTTTGCAAGGCGGCCACGTACATAAATACCATTAATAAGGTATATACCGACTACGACATCACCGCTCTGCAGGACAAACAACGTTTATTTTACACTGAGATTAAGCAGGCGGTTACGGGGAAACAAGACGAAGATGCCCTTTTGACCATCGAGGATGCAAGACGCGACCCCAAAACTCTCTTCAAGACACTAAGAAAATTGCGGGCCACGGGCTTGCTAACATCAAAACAATTCGAGGAAATGACACTTGGTTCTGTGCAACGACTTTGACTTTTTAATTTGCAATTTACAAGTACTTATCCGAAAGTAAATCTTCGAATAATACTGGCCGAATCCAGAGCCCCGACGTTTGAATTTAAATAACACTGGTGTCTCCTTGTATCGAAGCCCGACGTTAGTTTGTAATAAAAATTCGTTTGCAGGTATCGGGCACCACCCAAAAACCTTGTGATGTGTCTCTTTGACTTGACTTGACTTGACTTGACTTGATGTGACTCAACTTGATTTAACTTGAAGCCGAAGCCGAAGCCGAAGCCGAAGCCGAAGCCGAAGCCGAAGCCGAAGCCGAACCATATTTGGTTTTCAACAATAAAAGTTCATTGGCGCGGTATTGGGTGCCGCCCCAAAAGTCTGCATGAGTCTCTTGTCTTGACTTGAAGCCGAAGCCGAAGCCGAAGCCGAAGCCGAAGCCGAAGCCGAAGCCGAAGCCGAAGCCGAAGCCGAAGCCAAAGCCGAAGCCGGAAGCAATTTTGACTTAAAGTAATAAAAATTCATTTGCGGGTATCGGGTACCAACCAAAAAGATGATGCTCAAGGTCACAGGAAGAGCGTCGATGATGGCAGGGGAAAGGCACTCGTCCTTTGTTGAGTTCTGACGTGTTGCCATGGCAACGACTTGCGCCTTTCCTTCAATCCACGGCTCCGGACACGTGCGCAAAACCTGGTTCCAAGCGCGGCAAACCAGCATCATCCGGCACCGCGCCGCATTGTCTGGACCAAGCTTGCCAGCGATCGAAAGCACAATGTCCAGCGGTAGGAGCATGCGTTCCAGACTATCTGGTCCGGGTGAGAAGTATCAAATCAAGTTCACAAATTAGTTTTTTTAGTAATATGTATTCAAGTCTAAACCCCACGTTTCGGCCATGAAATATCGAACATGGACGTGTCCGTTCTTGGTGGCCAATCGAAGCGCACGGTTATTGTGGGCGCGAGCATCCGCCGCGGTCAGACCCCATGTGTCCACCATAAAGCGCAGGACATTGACGCGTCCGTACTCAGCCGCCAAACAAAGCGCATGGTTATCGTCAGCGCGAGCATCCGCCGCGGTCAGACCCCACGCGTCGACCAGAAACTGCAAAACATTGACGTGTCCGCCCATGGCAGCCCAACGAAGCGCACGGTTGTTGATGGAGCGGGCGTCGTCAGCAGTCAGGCCCCACTCATCCCTAAAGAACCGCAAGACACGGACGCGGCCGCGCATGGCAGCCCAATGAAGCGCGCAGTTGTTGTCGGCGCGGGCGTCGTCGGCGGTCAGGCCCCACGCATCCACCATGAACTGCAGGACACGAACGTGGCCCCACATTGCAGACATAGGATGGCTGGCAAAAACTCAAAGTTATGGAGAATAATAGCTAAAATAAAGGGTGTTTCATGTGCACTGATCCATCGAGTTAGTGTGTCTTCTCGTAAGAAATATCCAGCATATTATGTCTTCTCATAAAATCTAGTCAAACGCCGTGTTGCCATTCATCTGATATTTTATTCATCATCTGCGATTTCTTGGAAACAAGAAAACTCATAACCAGGTGCGTCGTCGCCCGGAGGGTATTCCTCCCAGCCGAAATTATAAGACATTTCCCTCACGGTATCACCCGGAATGATTCCGTACATTGGATGCACCATGAACCCCTTGTCCTCTCCAATCATCGCCCACCAAACTGTCTTCATCACGTCTCCCGGTATACCACTGATCATGCACGAAAGCAAGTTTGCTGGAGGCGCTTGCTTTTTGAGATAACCCTCTATCGCCTCCATAATGCTCTCCGTGCGAACTCCCGCGTCGGTGACACTGACAAATCCGCTGCTGGAGAAATTATAGCAAGATAGTTTTCCCGAGCTGCTCCGTGTAGGGGCTCTCCAATAGTTTCCGCAAAGATGGAGACAAAATGCCACTTGGTTCTTGCGTTTCGGATGAACAGTTGCAATCAGATAAGGCTCCTGAGGGGGCCTCATACGTTCAACGTTTTGGTCAGATAAATCTTTCAAGTGCATCCGAAACCCAAGGACAGCAGAAGAGTCTTCGAATGCATCCATTAGCCATGTGCAGACAGCATGGGTCTTGTCGAAATCCGCATCAAACGTCATGACTATGAAGAAGTCTGCCTCGGTTTGGCCATTGTGCCGAAAAGTTGGGGTAGTTGATTCTGGCTCCATGTCACTTGTGATCTGGTCGACGAACTTCCGACTTGTCTATAAACGGATACGTGTACAAAAGTTCGTCAGCAAGTAACAAAAAGAGAAAATCATTGAGAACTTTTATTGAGTATGCTAGTTTACCAAGACTTGATTCGATAACGTGTCAAAAGAAAACCTAATAAAGAAGCCGAATCCAATAAAACTTTTGAATATGCATACTTTATAAGCTTGAGGTTTACACAACAAGAGACCCCAGACATGGATAGTGATATAGAGACTGTGAATCTCATGTCACAAGACGGCCAGACATTTCAAGTGAAGCGGTCGGTGATACGTCACATTCTCACCATCAATGCTGCACTTGAAGGTTCGTGGGCCTTTGGTCTTTCATTTTAAGCCCACTATTGATCCCTCATGTCTGGTCACTGCAGGTGGTTCCGGTGATCAGGATAATGACGAAGTTGTTCCGGTTGGCATGGTTCCAGGCAGCACTCTTGCCCGAATCATCGAGTACTGCGACTTTCTGGACCAGAACTTTGAGAAGCAAGACTTTGAAACAATCGTCGAATCGTATAACGACGAATTCATCAAAGCCTTGAGTGTTGAACAGACGACCCAGATAGTCGTGGTACTCGTCGACTCGGGACTGTCAAATATTGAATTATTATTGCAAATCCTTTTCAACAATGCCTTTATGTACTTTTTTCGCATGTCTTTTCAGGCTGCAAACTTCCTCAACGTTCAGCGGCTAATGGACGCAGGGTGTCGTGCCTTGGCTGACATCATCAAGGACAAGACAGTGGAGGAGATGAGGGCGATTTTCGGCATTGAAGGCGACTTCACGCCCGAGGAGGAGGAGAAAATCAAGAAGCAAAACGCGTGGTGCCAGGGGGCATTCAAGTGACCACAATAAAAAGTGCTTCGAATCTGATTTTCAAGATCTACAATGGTTTTTTAAATGTGCATTTGCAGAACTTTTTTGTTGTCAAATGTTTTGACAAAAAGCCTTGCTGAACAGTTGATGTCAAGTAATGCAAAGTCCGCTGCGAAATAGCTGGAGTTTGAATGGGGTTGAGGTTGATACAGCTCAAAAAATGTCGAGTCTTTCTATTTATTCTCGAATGCTCAAAGCTGCCAACAAAACCAGTCGTGTTCTCGAATTCTCGAAATCTCGGCCGTCGTCATGGACTCTAATGGAAGCCCGAGCCAGCACTCTTTAGGTTTGACGAAAAGTTTTTTTTTGATGTTTTGATTTTGAATTTCATAGGAAAAAGGAGATCCCGAAGCCCGGATCAAGAGCCGTTTGAAAAAAGCGACGCGGAGAGAGAGCCGAGCGGTTCGGCCTCAGTCCTCGCGGAACCCCCTATCGCGCCTCAGCTTCAGTAAGAAATCTTTTTGATTTGGGTTTTTCAAAAAAATAAGTTAAAAAAACCAATCATTCTCTATTGATGAAATCCTCTCAATTTCGGAATCGTTTTATTGTCCCAATTAAACCCCAGATTAGGTTGGTGTTGGAGTCGATGTCTGATAGGATGTGTTGGACAGTCTGGTTAGATTGGAAAGTTTGTGCTGGACTGGGTCGAAGCTCAAGTGAATGTCTGCGTGAGCGTTAAAGTTGGGGAAGCGGTCGTCGATGCACCATGCGCACCCCTCTCCCCCATACGTGTCAATCGTGATCTTTTAACTAGTCGATTCCGCATTTTCTTTGGCACCACCAATCACAAAGCGACCAGAGGGGTTTATGAGGTTTGTGGCTCCAAAGTCCATCATGCTGATGGGGTTGACGGGGCTGACAACTTGCTCAGGAGGGACTCAAACGGTTTTACCTTAATGGTAGAGACAGTGGGGGGTTCCGTTCTTTCGACCTTTTGTGAGGCAAGCGCGCGGCAAGCTGGGTCACGAGCCTGGTCGTGGGTCAGTGGCATGAGCTTTTTAGCCGCGTCACAGGTGTATCTCAACATATCCTGAATTTTGACTGATTTGGAAAAAATTGGAGATAAGTTGAAGAACCTGATATCGGACACCCGGGAGCGCGATTGATGCGTACTCCGAAAGCATCTGTTTGAATGTCCAAAGTAAGGAGCCACCAATCCTGTCAAGGTGTTCGATGATCTTGATCTTCATAATGGGGGGTGCAAGCGCAACAATCACCTTGGTCATGCGCCCAGCACCGCCCTCGAACATAGTGGTAACCAGTCAAGACAATGTTAAAGTGCAAGTCAGAGCTGATGTTGACGTTGCACTTCATGATCGAGTTGTCGGTGGTCTCGTGGATACCAACAGGGCATCGAAAGCGCACATTGTCAATGGTGATCACTAACCCGGTCGGGCAACTCGGAGCTCTCATCGAACTGACTTGTTTGCTGAAACTTTGATTGTCTGGTTCAAGTCAATGGCAATGAAAGTCCAAACAATTTCGCGCTCAGCAGTGGTGGCAAAGCTAGTGTAGCCTCGCTTGGTCAAGATCTTCATCGAGTAGGCAGTCAAGTCACGTCCGGCCAAATTCAAACGGAGGATGGCGAGCGAAATCAAAGCATATCCCTTGTAGATGGGGACTGTGGGATATATCATTAACGCACATTACATGGATGGTGACGTACATGGCAGGGTTGTATAAGCTCTCAAAAATGATTTTTCATACCTTCTGTGAGGTTCAAGTGGGCCTCGGTCAAAAGATGGGAGTGCTCCTCGGGGTTGTAGAAAGTGTGGTGTCAGATCTTCTCCATGTCGTTCCAGTTCGTCATAATGCCGTGCTCAATTGGGACCTTGAGGATGTAGATTCATCTTCAACACCCCCACAAACCCGGCCTTCCACACTCCTGATTCGTTGTCAACAGCGAGGGCGAGAGCTTCGTCCTGTCACACAAGGTAGAGTGAATATATATAAAAGTGTAAATACGACATCATCAGTATCGAAGAAACCGACCTAAATTTTTGTGTGATTGGTGTTCGACAAACCAGGTGGCATAGCATTCGCCCAAACAAACTTTATCCAGAGTCTGGGTGTCTTCTGGGTTGATTCTGGAATATTAAAGAGAGACGACCTCGACTATCTGCTTTGCGTGCAACTTCACTGCAAAACTTTTACCCGACATTGAACCAATACTTGTAACAAAATGAAAACCCGAAATATATAGTTTTGTAAGTTTGTGATACTCATGAAAGGCGCAACATTTCAAGCTTATCTCTTCAGTGTAATCGACAGAATTCTCTTGCATTTGCAAAAATTAATTTAAAACCTCATTTCTGAGTCAAATAAGATAAATCCTCAATGTCGGTGCGGGCGACAAAAGGACCATTGAACTTGCCGAATCCAGAACCCAAAAGGAGGGGTAAACAAATTCAAACAATGCAAAGAATACCTGGAAGCCAAACAAGTGTTTTGAAAATTGAGAATTAAAGCCTGTATTTGTCGACGTAGTCATCAAAAGACAAAGGAGATGCAGATTCAGGAACGAGAACATGGCACCGACAGCCACGGCCGGCTGAAGCAACAAATGGCTTCGTGACAAATAACGGTAGCTTCGGCCAAATCTAGATCCATGACAGAAAAATAAAAAGACAAGACAAGAAGTTGACCTGGTTAACATATCAGAGAATATCAAAATTTGCGATGTGACGCAATACCGTCCCCAACAGCTTTGGGATCATTGCTAATAGCGTCAATCGTTTTAGCAAAAGCAGACACGACTGTGGGCCCATATTAAACCGCCACACAAAATGACTACATACCCAATATGAAAAGGCATTCTCAGAATGAATCACGTGCTAAACGCCCAGCAAATCATCCATTCCCAGTAATCTGAAAAATAATCATGAACTCAAAACAGGCAAAAACAAGCTTACCTTGAAAGGTCTCTTGAAGGTGCAGGCAGCGATTCCAAAATCTGCAAAAATACCAACAACGAAGCCAGAACTGTAAAAAAAGATAAACACATGAGCGAGAAGACGGATTTTTACCTGAACCCCCCCGACCCCAGAGTTTCCGTCCTTGACCGGTCATCGGACTTATGAGGAGCTGCATGACTGGCATCGATATCCCTGAGTTGGTTTGATTTATAAAAAAAACCCGAGGCTTGGACTTTGGCTGGGGGCAGCAATATTGAAATAAGGAATTTTGGAGGCCTTCTTGCACTGGAGCGACTCCTTCGGGCTCATGGTTTTAAGGCCTAAAAAAATGTTGAGAATATAGCAAAAGTGAAAGCAGAAATGCCGGACATGATAAATGGACACTTTACCCAGCTTACCGTCGCGGGGCACCCCCAAACTGTGCTTCTTAGGTTCAAGACATCCCGGTCTTCTAATATTCAACTGAAAAGCTACGACTGCAAAGGTCTTGGTGAGTCTAACCATTCTGTCTCAAAGTCGCTCCAAGTGTCTGTCGAAAGGGAAAGCGGAAAGGCTCGAGACCTTCTAAACCTTCGCTTTACAACGGCAACCCGAATTTCGTCATTCTAACCCCTAGATTTTTTAAGAAATGTGATAAATTTATACACAGCAAACTTTAGAAATGAAATAACATTAAATTCGACAAATCAAAGCATGGGTGAATGCGAAGTTTTCATCTGGAATTTCGGTCATGATCAACCCGTCAAATTTGTCTTTTCACGAAGATAGCTTCCAAAGGAGCTGTAAGTCGCCACGTGTCCGCTGATGCAATAACTTTTGTTTGCATGAAGAGTGAACTATGACAGCACCACGGAGTTATCACCAAATGCCCCCATTAGTGACACTTAAAGGATCATGTTGAACTTCCAGACCAGGTGGGAATTAACAGGTCCAAAGTTATGTGAATGACATATTTTCAGTAATTTTACAATTCTTCATGAATTGGGCTCACTGATCGCTGATTCCACCAAAATGCCGACGAAGATCAACATCGGTTCGCCTTGATGTGACTGATCAAACTTATGTTGCTTTGCTTTATCATGATTTAATTCTCTTTTCCAACTCGAAAGATATCAAAATCCCACTGAGACACTAAATGCCGTAGCTGCCGCACTTATGTTGCGTGAGCGTGAATAGTGCAACAAAAAATTTCGAAAGTTGGTTCAGGAATACTGAACCTTGAATAATGTTTCCAATTCTGACCCGAGGAGAGAGGAGAGCGAGAAGAAAATCCCAATGTCAGGAAATTCCAGCAATGCGACGTCATGAGCGTTCGCCAAAGCACAAATTTTGCGCACATTTCAGCCCACAAAAGAAATCAAATTTGATTGGGCGAGAAACGTTACAGCACGGACCAACAAACGATTTGCAGAGAGCCACAGTAAGACGTGCCTCAAAGCATACCATGTCTGACCCTCATCACAAAAAGGTATCGGCTCGCGTCTCAATTAGCTTTCGTGCTCCACCTCGTTCTTGATATTTATCCCCACCTCTCTGTCCTCCACCTGCACCAGGGTGGTCGCAAGCTCCGCGATCTCCCAAGCAGTGGCACCGTCGATGTCGATCTTAGGTGTGGCCGGTGGCGCGGATGACAAGATCGACCTTCTCCTGCCGCCTCGCGCGCACGCTTTCGTCAAACACGCTACGATCGAAAGTCACGTCGTCAAACCATGGATACTTTTGGTCGAGCCTTTCTAACTCGACGAAACTTTCCAAAACTCCCACTTGACAGGTACCGGTCAATGAACCGCCCGCCTAGCAAGAGTGGTAGACAAGTAAGTAGTATCGCCAGCACCTTGCGCGCGAATGAGTTTAATGTGCGTTCCTTGCATCGAGTCGACCAGGCGCGGCGTTATAATGAGCAGCATCGGCGACCGATAACCGATCGCAAGACCAATGCCAAGACCCACCTTTTTTTCTGAAAATATTTGATACAACAAAAAAGAAAGGGAGCTACCGAAAATCCATTTCCCACAGTACAAAAGAACACGCAGGCACGCTATTCCAAAGCAGACATGTCTTCAACAAATGCCCGTCGCCACGCCTTACTTATTACTGAATCATCTTTGAAACGATCGATTCAGTTATGATAAAACTCGATTTGGGCACTGAAGCTCAATAAAACTTTAAAACGAATCTGATGCTGGGCATTGCTTGCGGTAAACATCACCTTCGCTAGAGTATCATGAAGGTGGTGAAGTTGGAGAATACTACATTGATTTTGACGGATTGCCCACAAGGTCGACACATTTATCAAAATGTAGTCTCGATCCGGATCTATGATAAAAGGCGTCTATCTCGAAGTATCGTTCACAACTCAAATCCAATTTTCACTTTGACCGCAAACTTAGGGACGTATTGCTAGCTGTAATTTTTTGAAGGTCAAACGATTTGCTGTTTTTTATAATTGTGGCTTGTCAAGGTACAAGTCACATCCCTCACTAGGCGTTTGGCGTTAGGGAATGAAAAATCCAGAACGTTTTTTCCTACTTAAATTAGGTACTCGAAAATAATTCACAAACATTTTCCTATTTTAATTTTCCATTGAATTTCTGGAGTGAAGAATACGCTTCAGAATACGGTTTTCAAAATAAGACATGTAAAGGAAGCCGGACATTAGGAACCCAACCCCCAGTCTATTTTTTTTTAAAAAAAGTTATCATAATAAAGCCAAATTTCAAATCATCATGGACACCAGTTTGGGAAGATTTTATTTTACTTGGCGTTTGTTCCATGAAAATACCTTAAAAAGAAAACACTGCAAATGACAATCGAGAAGCAACCTCGTCAATGAAATTTGACAAAAATATGTCAGATAAAGTTTTTTTTCAGAGCCATAATCAAAAAATCTTCTCGAAACCATGTGTTACTTTTTTGAATGTGGGGAAAGAGAGTATCGAATATGTACAAAGTAATCTAAATTCCACTTTAAGTCCAGCCTGAACCAAAAGACGCTGAGACTGGGGTTTATGTTGTTGTGACCGCCTTGATGAGATGGGACCTTTATAGAGCAGGTCTTTATGCATATGACTGACAAATAAGTCAGCAACCCATATGTAGAATATCGTGTTTTACCTATTCGAGAGGGACTGACAATTCCGTACCCGGTTCCGAGCCCATTATTTTCCTTGCAACCCACTGCAGGCTCCCGTCAGCTGAGCAACACGATCTGACACCGGAAGTTCTGGGCTTGAATGAAGCCTCAGAGGGCCAACAAGCCACCGTAGATAAGGTATCCTCAATCAGGATTTTCAGTGTTGACCCTAAAAACTGCATTCCCTCTGCTTCACAGCTCCAACAGGAGCGGCCCCGAGGGCCCCGAAAGCCAAACCTGGCGGACCTGCCCGAGGAAATTCTGGAGGCCGTCATCTCAAGCCTCGGCAGCGACGTGGCCGCGCGCGCGAACCTCATGCAGTCGTGCAAGCGGCTGTGCCGGATCTCCAAGAAGAGATCCGTTTGGGACTCGGCCAAGAAAGCGGTCAAGGGCATCGCGCTCAGGGCCCAAATTTTCATTGGGTGGCGCGCGTCTGGGTGGGGCGTCTCCAGCCAGACAGACTTCAGTTCTGGAAGGCATCGTCTTCTCTTCGGAAGCGCACTGGCCAAGGAAATCGGACTTTTTGACTACTTTGGGCCAGACGACTACGCAAGCTTGGCGCTGCTCGCCGCAGCAAGCGGCGCTTTTGACACCGTGCGCGTCTACTGCGGCAAGCTGTTCCGCAGCAGACCCCTCGAGGCGCGCGCCCCCGAGTTCCTCGAGCAGCTCGCGCGCCTGGCGGTCGGGTCCCGGTCCCCTGAGACGCTGGCGGCCGCGCAGGGTCCCTGGGGTGTTGACGTGAGCCTCCTAAAATCTATCAACTCGCCGACGGGGGTGCTCTTTCGGCTCGCGGCGCGGTCCGGCAGCGTCGCCATGATCCTTGCGCTTGAGGGGCTGGGGCTCGACATGCGCGCGACCCCCCCGACGTTCAAGCTCGTCATGGAAGAGGCCGCCATGCACGGGCACGTGGCCGTGCTTGACTTTATGGTGTCGCTTGCGGAACTCTGCATCAGACCCGCGCAGGTCTTTGAGTGGGTGGTCACCCCGACGATATGGCACACGAGTCCCGTGGAGGCCAGTCTTGTGTGGGCGCGCAAGTTCCTCGTCGCCGCAAACGTTCACCCTCGGTTACCCTTTTCGGCCTTTCGGGATTTCGAGCTGCACCCCGCCGCGCGGGTACTGCGCTACAATTCGACGGGCGTGCTACAGGAGCTGATTGCTGGAAACTGGCTCGGGCGAACGCAGGCAGACGTCCTGGAGGCCCTGCGCAGCAACTTCAACGGGGCCCTGCGAGAGTCGGTGATCTCCAAGAACGTCAAGGCCCTAAGACTGCTGCGCTCTTGCGGTCTGACCCCGGACGACGCGCGCGCCCAGCAAAACCACGCGCTGTGCTCGGCCCTGTGGTACCCCTCGGCCGAGACGACGGCGATCCTGCGGGAGCTGCGGGAGCAGTGGGGGCTGGGTCCCGCAGACCTGCACGCGCTCCGCCGGTACATATCGATCGATGTTTACCAAGCAGACGCGCAGCTCTTGCAGGAGCTCCGGGAGCACTGGGACGGGCCGCGCATTCTCGGCATCGGGCCGCGCCAGCAAAGCGGCCGAGATGATGTGCCTTTGGTGTCAAGCGCGTGCTTGCTGTGCCCGAATTGCTTGACGGCGAATTGGACCCAATGCTTGAGGCCGCGCACGCCCATTCTTGGCATGCACAGCCTCGACGGAACAAACCATGCGTACGTGCTTGCCTACATTGTCAAGCTTGCGAAGCCGGCTGCCGTGACTGAGCTGCGTCGCCACTGGGGGTTCGGCCCCGAGCACGTGCGCACGAGGGACTCAAGCGTTATAGCAACTGTTGTCAAGGCCGGGCGCGCCGCCATGCTGGGCACGCTGCGTCAGGAGTTTGGTCTCAGCGCCGACGACGCGACGGGCATGGTCGCCGCCGCGTCTGAGCGGGGACACTTACAGGTGCTGCGGGAGCTGCGTCAGGGCTTTGGGCTCGGGGCGGACGGCGCGGCCATTCGGAGCGTTTGGAAAGGGGAGGCGCAGCACGAGGGTGTGCAGGGGACCGGAGTGCGGGTGCTGAGGGAGCTTGCGCTGTTCGGACTGTCTGGGGGCGACGCGCGAGCCAACGACAATGAGCTGCTCGGCAAGGCCATTGCTCACGCGCAGGCGGACGTGGTGGTTGCGCTGGCGCGCGCGCCCTGGGGACTCGGCGCAGCAGACTTTTGCCAAGTCATTCCGGCGCTTGGGCAGATGCAGGCGCTCATCAGTCCGTGTCGCGAAGACCAGGCGCGCGGGGTGGCCGTGGTCCGCGCGCTGAGGTTGCTGTACGGCATGGGGGGGCTTGGGTCGGCGGACGTCATGCGCGTGGTGGTTCCCCACTTTGCAAGTCTTTTACGATCTCGTCCCGGGTTATTCGCAAGACAGCTGGTTGACGAGCTGGTCGCGCTGCCGGACGTCGACGCAACGGCGCTGGCGTTGGGGCTGGGTATTTCGTGAACTCGGCCGCGGATTCAAAAATATAAAAAGTGCTTGGGGCAGGAATGTCTCGAGTTGAATAAAGTGCCGGGTTAAAGAGTCTGTTTTTAATATCCTGCACTACTAATTTTGTCTCAAGGCAGGCATGTGACTTTTAAATCTATAAACTGTGCATAAGTTCACTTGCAACGCATATATTCGAGAAGGTCTGACCGGTTTGAGCCCGAGCCCCAACCCATGAAAACCTTTGCAACCCACTGCAGGCCCTCGCCATTGCAGCCCGACGACGACCAAGAGCCGGCGCCAGCCGCGGAACCTTGGGCCTCAAGTAATGATGCACAAGTCCCTGGACCGGCCCCGACCTCGGCCTCAGCATTGAATAAGGTTCCTCGTGAAATGATTATAACCCGCAAAGATTTCCGCAAATGCTCACTGTTTATTAGAGGCCGCCCCAAGAATTCCCGGCAGCAAGCTTGCAGGGCCTGCCCGACGAAATCCTCGAGATGGTGATCTCAAGCCTCGGGGAAGACCTTCCCGCGCGCGCGAACTTGATGCTGGCGTGCAAGCGCATTTACCAGGCTTCGAAGCGGCGCGCGGTCTGGGACTCGGGAAAGAAGCGCGTGCGCATGGTTGCGCTAAGGGCAAGCGACCACGTCGTGCGCTGGGCGTTAAAGCCGGAATCCACCAGCACAGAGGAGATCCGCTCCGGCAAGCACCGGTATCTTTTTGAGAGCACACTTGCTCGCGAGGCCGGCCTGTTTGAGTTCTTTGGATCTCGAGACTACGTGAGCCTGGCCCTCATCGCAGCAGCGTCTGGGGTTGCTGGCTTTGTGCAGACTTATTGCGACAAGCTCTTGCACTCCTTTCCCCCCGGTCACAAGCTTGGGGCCCAATTCCTCGAGCCGCTGGTGCGAGTCGCAGTGGCCTCAGGGTCACCCGAGACGCTGGCGGCCGCGCATGGCCCGTGGGGAGTCGACGCGACCCTTCTGGGAGCCATCAACTCGTCGACGGGGGTGCTCTTTCGCCTTGCAGCGCAGTCGGGGAGCGTCCCCATGATTCTGGCTCTCGAGGAGCGCGGACTGGACATGCGAGGGACTCCCGAAACAGTGAATCTCGTTCTTGAACAAGCCGCGCTGCACGGGCGCGCGTCGCTGCTTGACTTTGTGGCCGCGCTTCCTGGGATCGACACCCTGATTGGGCCGCGATCGCATATTCTGGAGAAAGTCGTGACCCCGGTGCTGTGCCGCGACATGTACTGGGATTCTCAGGCCGCGGCGACGACTCTCCGGTGGGCGCGGCTGCGGCTCGCCGGGACCTCTGTCCGCCTCCCCCCCTCCGCCTTCAGACCCTTAAGCCTGCACCCCGTCGTCCGCGCCGCGCGAAGTCATGACTCAAGCTTGCTGGCCGAGCTCATTTCGGGCAACTGGCTGGGCGGGACGCAGGCGGAGATCCTGGAGGCGCTTCGAAGCCACGAGAACGGCGCCCTGCGCGAGTCTGTGCTGATAAAAAACACAACCGCCCTGGGTCTGCTGCGCGCGGCGGGGCTAACTTCCGACGATGCGCGCGCGCAGAGCAACTACGCGCTCTGGTCTGTGTTTTGGTACCCCGCGCGAGGCTCGGCCGCAGTCTTGCGGCTGCTGCGACAGCAATGGGGGCTGGGGCCCAAGGACCTCGAGGGTCTGCGTGCGCACATTACCACCGATTTTTTCAAGGATGTGGACTTGCTGCGCGAGCTTCGTAAGCATTGGGACGGCGCACGCATCCTGGGCATCGGTCCGCAGGCTGCCGCCGTTCAAGCCACGCCGACGTTGCAAGACACCTCGTGCCACCTGTGCGTGTCGTGTCTGGGCGAGGCTTGGGAGGAGTGCATGACGCGGCCGCGCATGCCTTTTGGCATCCTCGACATGACAAGCCACGCCACCGTTCTGGAGCACGCCGTCACGTTTATGCATCCGGACACGGTGTCCGAGCTGCGCCTGGGCTGGGGCTTCTTGCCCGAGCACGTGCGCGCAAACCTGCACAGGGTGCTCTGGGTCGTGGTGGACGCCGGCCAGGCCAGCATGCTTCGGGCGCTGCGCGAGCAGTTTGGACTGGATGCTGGGGACGTCCGCCCCACTTTGGTGCTCGCCGCCGCGGTCAAGCGGGGGCACCACATGGTGGTGAAGGAGCTGCGGGAAGGTTTCGGCCTTGGGGTGGAAGACGCGCGGGCGGTGCTGAGGCAGGCCGTCCGGGGCGCGTGGGTGGGCGAGAATGGAGGTGTTGCTGGGGCGGGAGTGAAGGTTCTGCGGGAGCTTGCGCTGTTTGGGCTGACGGGCGCCGACGCGCGCGAAAACAACAACGAGCTGCTCATCACCGCAATCGCAAACGCGCAGCAGGACCTGGTCGTTGAGCTGTCGCGCGCGCCCTGGGGGCTCGGGGCGCCGGACCTGCGCGAGGCCCTGATGTTCAACGCGCTTGGCAGGATGGATGCGCTGGTCAGTCCGTCCGCCGCGGACCAGGCGCGCGGCGTGGCCGTGTTCAGAGCGCTCAGACTGCTTTACGGGCTGCAAGACTTTGCGCCGCAGAGCATCACGCCTCTGGTGATTCACCTGACGAGGCTGATGCGGCGCCGTTCGGCGACGAGTCTCCCGCGCCAGCTGGTGGACGAGTTTGTTGAGCTGGGCCTGGACCGGAAGGAGGTATCGATGAAGTTTGGTGTTTCAGGGTCTCAAGCTTTTTGAAATAAAAAGTTAAACTGAAAATCTCTTTATTTATTTTAGATAAAAACAGAAAAATCAGGCCAATACATGCCGCGCAGATAAAGTGAGCCCCAATAACAGACCAATCCATGTCGAGGTAGTCTTTTACTAGATTTGAGCTAGAGTTTTTACATATTTTTATTGACAATATGAACTTTGTGATGAGTTGGATTTTGCGCATAGGTACCCTTTTAACCTAAACATAGTCAAGAAGGACTGATCTCCGGCGGCCCCAATGATGACTTCCTGCAGACAATCCGCGCCACGTCAGCTATTGCCGGAAACCTCCGCAGGCACGCCAATTAAGGTGTCTCTCGAGTTCTTTTTCGCGAAGCGCCTCGAAATTATTCTATATGATTAGCCCAAAAAAAACCATTCCTTTCCCTGTGCTTTAGCAGAAGCGACACCGAGAGCCCGGAACGGTGGGCCTCGCGGACCTGCCTTTTGAGATCCTCGAGGTAGTGGTGTCGAGCCTGGGGGACGACCTCGCGTCGCGGGCAAACCTCATGCAAACGTGCAAGCGACTTTATGATGCTTCCACGCGGCGGTCGGTTTGGAAATCGGCCGAGAATGCCGTCATGATGCTGATGCTCGGAGCCCAACATTACGCGGAGAGACGCGCGTCAGGGTGGGGCATCTCCAGCCAGGACGAGTTCTTCTGGAGGCACAAGTCGTTTTTGGAAAGCCGGATCACAAGAGAGGCTGGTCTCTTGGACTACTTTGGACGAGAACACTACGCTTCATTGGCACTGGTTGCCGCAACAAGTGCCGTCCCTCCAATGGTGCGGCGTTTCTGCGGCTTGCTGCTGCGCACCAGCCCCCTCAAGGCCAGCAAGCCAAGCTTCCTCGACCAGCTGGCGCGCCTGGCGGTGGGGTCCGGGTGTCCCGAGACGCTGGAGGCCGTGCAGGGTCGGTGGGGGGTCGACGTGGGCCTCCTTAGAGACATCAACCTGCCGACGGGGGTGCTGTTTCGACTCGCCGCGCGCGCCGGCAGCGTGCCCATGATTCTTGCGCTCGAGGATCTGGGCTTCGACATGCAAGCAAGCCAGGTGACGTTGGTGATCATCGAGGAAGCCGCCATGCACGGACACGTGGCCGTGCTTGACTACATGGCGTCCCTCCTCGGCTTGACGCCCGTGGAGGTCCTTGAGTGGGTGGTCACCCCGGCCGTGCGGCACGCGGATCATCCAATCAAGTCCGGCCTCGTGTGGGCGCGCAAGTTCCTTGCCGCCGCCAACGTGCACCCCCGCCTTCCCCTGTCGGCCTTTCGGGGCTTTGACCTGCACCCCGTCGTGCGGGTGGCGCGCCGGGCCCCAACGGACTTTTTGGAGGAGCTCATTACTGGAGAGTGGCTCGGCGAGACTCGGGAGGCGGTCTTGGAGGCCCTGCGGAGCAACGGCAACGGGGTGCTGCGGGAGCTGGTGCAATCCAAGAACGTCGCCGCCCTCAGGTTGCTGCGCGCCTGCGGTCTGACCGCGGAGGACGCCCGCGCTCAGTACAACTTTGCGCTGTGGTCTGTCTTTTGGCACCCGTCGCGCAACACGGTGGAGGTGCTGCGCGAGCTGCGAGATTGGGGGCTCGGTCCCGCAGACCTGCAGAGCCTGCGCCGCTACATTCCGGTCAGTGTTTTCCAGGGCGACGCGCGGCTCTTGCGGGAGCTGCGCGAACACTGGGACGGGGTGCACGTTCTTGGCCTCGGGTTCCTCGAGGGCCGCACCCCCCCGCTAGACGAGAACTACTTGTGGACCTTTCGGTCAAACGCGTGCCTGCTGTGCGACAAGTGCTTGATGGCGAACTGGACGGATTGCGTACAGCCGCGCGTAAACCTTCGTGGACTGTATAGTCTCGATGGCACAAACCATGCGTACGTGCTCGCGGCCGTTGTCGATCTTGTGAATGCCGACGTGTTGGTTGAGCTGCGCCGGCACTGGGGGTTCGGGCCCGAGCACGCCCGCGCAAACGAGCGCAGGGTTATTCGCGTTGTTGTTGAGACTGGCTGCGCCGGGAAGCTGGAGACGCTGCGTCGGGAGTTTGGACTCAATGCCGGCGACGGGGCAGGCATGGTTGCCGCCGCGTCTGAGCGGGGACACTTTGAGGTGCTGCGGGAGCTGCGAGAGGGATTTGGGCTCGGAGTGGGCGATGCGCGCGCGCGCGACAACCTGGGCATTCGGAGCGCGTGGAAGGGCGAGACGCACCACGCGAGCGTGGCGGGGTGCGGGGTGCGGGTGCTGAGGGAGCTTGCGCTCTTTGGCCTTTCTGGGGAGGACGCGCGCGCCAACGACAACGAGCTCCTCGGCGAGGCCATTGCCCAAGCTCAGCATGACGTGGTGGTTGCGCTGGCGCGCGCGCCGTGGGGACTGGGCGCAGAAGACTTTTGCCAAGTAATTCCGGCTCTCGGCCGGATGTGGGCGCTGAAAAGCCCATGGCCGGAAGAGCAGGCGCGCGGGGTCGCCGTGGTCCGCGCGCTGCGGCTGCTTTACGGGATGGGGGGCTTTTGCCCGGAGGAGATCATGCGGGTGGTGGTTCCCCAGCTGGCGCGTCTGGGAGCATGCGCGATGCTGGTGGTGGACGAGCTGGTGGAGCTGGGCCTGGACGCCAAGGCGGTGGCGTCGGGGCTGGGCGCATAAGTATTTGATTTTTGATTTTCGTGGGCAGTCAAAATGTGAGTAAAAGCATTTCAAAAAATGGTTTATTAATTTTGCTAAAAACAAAGCAAAAATCGATTTGAATGCAGCGAAGAATGTCATTTTTTCTTGGTTTATTTCCTTTTAATTTTGTTTGGAATATCACAATCGGATTCGCACAGACACTTGGTGTCAAAAGTTTCGTCAAATGGAAAGCCACAATTTATCAAGAATTTTTGACATTGCCTCAGCCACGCCTGAACATCGGTGGATGGAGGTTGTTGCTTGGTGAACCACGAACTTGACAAACTCTTCACAAATAGAGGCATATCTGATTTTGCGGCTTTACCTTGCAGTCTAGCCTCTCGGATGACGTAAATTTTATTTGAATCTGACTTAAGTTTTGATTTAATGTCGTTAATAAGCTGTCGCGCGAATCCTCGCGTCACCTCAAAGACATGGTCTCGAGGTGTGGTGATTATTAATGTGGTGGTTTCCATGTCGGTTTTAAGACGAAATGTGTACAGAAACCACCTGACATAATGGTATTTTTGATCCTTTTCTAAATCGTAATATAAAACCTCAGGTAAAACGATATGTACATCGTTCCGATCCTTTAGTCGTCGTGAAATGAAGCTTATTTTTTCGGAATAAATAGTGTCATCTTGGCGCATGAACCAGGGGTATGGCCATACATTGAAATTAGTTTTAGAATTATTAGTGACGTCTTTCCAAGTATAATCAACTTCACTTGGCATAAATACGCAAAAGTTATGCGATAAAGCATCATAATTCAAACCCATTGCGAGAAAATGTGCGTTTGTGTACTCTGCAAGGCCCCGCATGAGCCAGGAGGGGTCCGCCAGGTTTTTTTTACATATTGCTTCGGTTTCTGATGAGTTTTCTGATTGGGGAAACGAAGTTTTTTTCATGATCATGAGATTGTTAAAACCATCATTCCATGAGTTAAGCTTCTCTTTGTCGTCATCTCGATGAGATATAGTATGGAAGATGCCACGGAAAAAGTTTAAGTTTATTGGTTCGTCATTCTTTATAAGCGCATTTAAACCAGTTGATAGTCGATCTGCCCAGTGATCGCGAATGAGGCAAGCGACTTGTTGTACTTGTGCAGGTAATGATTCTTTTTCCTGAAGCAGATTTTCCAGGACCATGCGCGTTAATTTAGTCATAATAGTCGACTTTTGAATGTAGTCATCATTTTGAAAAATGTTTTGGAGTTTTTCATTGGGCAGGAATGTCACAAAATATACATCGTCCTTAGTGTACTGTTTGATCTTATTCTGTTGATCATGTTCAGTTAATATTTTCTAATATGTTGTTTTGAATTTCCTCAGATACCTCTAATGCGCCACTACCGTCGGTGTTTGGTAAATTTTGAAAACCCCACACCCAAGCAACTGATTGTGGGCTGGGCCAAAAAACTGAGACTATGGCCTCAACCGTGTCAACAAATATCCAAGGTTGTTCATTAAAGGTTTGAATGGCCTTATCCCAAAAATAATGAACATTACCATTTCCGAGGTATTGCGCAAAAAATGAGGCGTTGTACTTCTGAAAAATAGTTTTCAGATTAATATTAATGTAAGTGAGACACCTATCAATGGTGAGGTCAATATTCTGTCCTTCGTCACTTCTAACTATTTCTGAATCATAATAAAATGGGTCATTTCGAAATTTGTCCCAAAAGATCGTATTATTTGTTTCTGAAGGCAAAATTGGTTTTTCAATCTGAATTTGTAGATCCCAATCCTTTGCGTCTTCTGCACCTAGTCTACGCAATAAATCGCGCATGCTCCAGTCTGGGACGCTTTCACCTTTAAAACCGTAATCGTGATAAGGAAGCGCGTTGGCTTTTTCCAGTGGGTCTGCTCGAAATATTCTGTGTCGCAGGAAAATGTCTTCATACTGCGTCAATAGCTCTAACCACGACAAACGCGCAAGGACATCTCCAGTGACGACATTGAGACACAATTTTAAAATTTCCGCGTAAAAATTATAATTCGTAATCATCACGGGCTGTGATGATTGACGCAAGTCACCCAAAACTATTAAAAGGGTGTAGCCCATACTATACATGTCGTTTGTTTCGTTGGCTTTTTCCAGCAGTTTATTGCACTGATAAGCGGAGTCTTTCTCTATGATTTTAAAAATCATATCTTTATGGTCGTTCCAGTACTTTTTAGCATGCTTATTACTGTCTGCTTGGGAACAACACTTTGCATAATAATCTTTATTTTCATGAGAGTTTGATAAGCGTTGCTTGTTCTTTGGGTCTTTTACAGGTAAATTTTTGAGGTCCTCTAAGGAGGCCAGGAAAATAACCCGGCATTTGTTTTGTGGTGATTGATATTGTTGTTTACTTGAATACCAAGATTTTCTTAAGTCTATAATATTGAGACGATTTGTAGCTGGATTGTAGATTATATTCTCTGGAAGCACATGTCCATGAATCAAAAACCCTTGACGCCAAGGCGGTGGCGTCGGAGCTTGGGGTTCAATAGTTTGATCATGGCTTTTCAAATTATGAGTAAAGGAATTTCTTAAAACAAAAACGACTACTGTTTTATTTTTCAAAAATTAATCTTTAACCAAAAGTGGTGAAGAATTTTATTCGACCTTGGGTTGTTCAAGATTATTTGACATTTGAGGCATAACGTAATTAAATTTTAACAAGTCAAATCTTCTATCGAAATCATATTTACATTTTCTCAAGAATTTTTCACATTTTCCCAGCCACGCCCGAACATTGTTGGATGGAGGTTCTTGATTGGTGAACCACGAACTAGACAAACTCTCCACAAATAGAGGCATAGCTGACTTTGTGCCATCATCCTGAAGTCTAGCCTGACGTATGATGTTGATTGACTCATTGCCAAGTGTCGACTTGATGTCGGCGATAAGCTTCCGCGCAAATCCCCGCGTCACCTCAAAGACATGGTCGCGCGGTGTGGTGATTATTAAAGTGGTCGATCCCTTGTCGGTTACAAGGCAAAATGTGTACAGAAACCATCGAACATAATAGTATTTCTTTGCCTCATCGATATCGTTGAATAAAGCCTCTGGCAAAATAACATGTACTTCTTTCTTAATTTTTAGTTTATGTACAATGAATTTAACTTTTTCAAAATAAACTTTTCCATTTTTTGGCATGAACCAGGGGTACGGCAAAGTAATATAGTTAGATTTAAAATCCTCATTTTCCCAAGCAGAATCAACTTCAGATGGCATGAATACGCATAATAAATGCGGTAAAGAATCATAATCATCACCCATTGCTAGAAAATAAGCGTTTGTATATTCTGCAAGGCCGCGCATTAACCAGGAAGGGTCTTGGAAATATACTTGAGAACGGTCTGATTGAACTGTTTTTTCTTGAGTGTCTGTTGAAGATGTCGCGTCTCTGTCGGTGGTCATAAGATCACAATAGTCTGTTTTCAACGATTCGAGCACATCAACATCGTCATTTCGACTAGATATAGTGTGGAAGATTCCACGGAAAAAGTCCAAGCGGATTGGCCGCTCATGCTGCATAAGTGCATTCAACCCCATTGATAGGCGCTCTGCCCAGTGATCGCGGATGAGGCAAGCGACTCGTTTTACATTTTTGTTTAATGTTTCTTCTTTTTGCAACACAATTTCCAGGACCATGCACGTCAACTTAGTCATAATAGATAACTTTTGAAGTTTATCTTCAGGAAAAGATATTTGGGTATTTTCATTGCATGCAAACGTTACAAACTCTACCTCTTGTTCGGTATAAAGTTGATTTTTGTGATATTCTTGACTTAAATTTTCCGCTTTTTTGTAGTCATTTTCTCCTTTTGAAGCGTCGTTATTTAAAGTGTTGATATTTTCTATTAATCTATTCCGGAATTTATCATTATCCAAACCCCACACCCAAGCAACTGATTGGGGTCTGGGCCAAAAAACCGATACCAATGTTTGTTCTGTGTCAACTAAAATCCAGGGATACTTAAAGGTAGTTTGGCTCCCGTTTCCCTTTTCAGTGTATACATCATCATCATCATAGTATTGAAGGATATAAAGGGTCTGAAAACGAGCGATAAATTTGTTCAAAGTAATGCAAAGGTAAGACAGACACTTATCAACGCCGAGGTCAAGATATCCTCCTGCATGTTCTCTTTGAATTAGTGTATTATAATAATACGCATTATTCTGAAATTCATCCCAAAAGACACTAGGCTGAGATGATGTTTCTTCAGAAGGGACTGATGTCATCTGATATTCAATCTGCTTTTGTAGATCCCATTCCTTTGCAGCCTCAGCACCCAATCTACGCAACAAATCGCGCATTGTCAATTTGTGGATGCTATTATCTGCAATTCCGTAATCATGATCAGGAAGCGCCTTGGCTCTTTCCAGTGGGTCTTCTCGAAATATGCGGTGTCGCAGGAAAATGTCTTCATACTGCGATAATAGCTTCAACCACGACAACCGTTCAAGAACATTTCCAGTGACGACCTTGAGACACAATTTTAAAATTTCCGCGTAAATATTTTTCAAGCCATTCTTTTCATGCATTTCGGACTGAGATGACTGGCGCAAGCCACCCAGAACCATCAAAAGGGTGTAGCCCATGCCATACATGTCGTTTGTTTCAATGGCTTTTTGTAGAAGGTTATTGTATGTGTAATCAGATTCTTTGTTCATTGTATTTAAAATCATCTGATTAAGGTCCTTCCAGAACTTTTGAACATGCTCACTATTTTCTGCGTGAGAACACCAATTTTTATCATTTTCGTCTTCACCCGCAGAGTTAGAGTTCAATGGTCTTTGTTTGACTTTTTTATTGTTTACATGCATTTTTTTGGGGTTCTTTGAGGAGGCCAAGTAAATCACTTGGCATAATTTCCCTCCCAGACTTTGCACCTTCATGTCCGATATAATATCCTGAACACTCTGTTCCTTGCTATAATCAAAATCTGACATATAATCTTCATAATCATTGAGGACAGACCATTCAAGTCCGTATCCTTCAATTTTTACTTGATTATATCCTTCTTTATTTTTGGGATCAATTTCATTTGAATATACAGAGTTTCCAAAGTCTACAAGATTCAGTCGATTCTTTTCTTTATCGTACACTATATTTGTCGCGAGCACATCCCCGTGAACAAAAAAACCGCGTTCTTGTTTTTCGTTTTTAGGTTGCTGTAAATCATATAAGCCCCGCAAAACCCGATAGCTTTCAATGAAAACCTGTTTAATTTCCTGATCACTGTGTTGTTCCATGCACCAGTAATTGAGACTCATGCCCCCGTGGCCCATCAATAATAATATAAAACTTCCGTCCGCAAGTGTTTCTTTTGACACATGAAACATTCCTCTAGAATTATTTACTCTCGCAATTGTGTTATCGTCATCCGATGGCGAGCAGTTATACTTTGCCAAAATATGATATTGGGCGTCAGGGTCGACCAAATTAACGTGAATGTTTTTTTCGATCTCATTCTTTGTTTTGGCATCATTGCTTATCATTAATTTAGTCACGCAATCTTTATAGAAATTAGGATCATCTGTCAAATTTGATAAACCACTTTTGCAACGCAGCGGTGGGAAAAATACCATTCCACCACTTCCTTCTAAAACAAATGGTGCAGATTGTTTTGTCATGAATAGGGTTAGGTTTATTTAAGGTCATGATAGTCATAAAAAAATACATTAAACAATAAGGCATCAATTAAAGCACCATTATCAGCTGTAACTTATCCGTATTCAAAGCTTTTTACACGCTACACTCTTGTGCATGAAGTTCTCGTGCTCATAGTGGCAAGCCCGATAGAGGGTTTTAATTACAGTCTTTCTAGAGCAACAGGGCTTTTGAGTCTTTAATTTAGGTTCGGTGCCTTGTTTACAAGACTGCATTCTCCAGATTTACAATTACATATATTGTCATAGTTTTCATTGTAACTGAACCCACAATCTATCAAGAAATCTTGACATTGTTTAAGCCACAATATAGATTTAGAAGATGGAGGCTGTTCCTCGGTAAACCACGAACTTGACAAACTTTCCACAAACAAAGGCAAAGTTGATTCCGAGGCATTGGGGAACGGTCTATCCTCGCGGACAACGTTGGTGTTTGGGTCCAGTCCACTTTTTACGTAGCCAATTATATCTCGCGCAAATTCCCGTGTTACCTCGAAAACATGGTTGCGGGGTGTGGTGATTCTTAAGGTGGTGGACTCATTTTTCGAATCAAGATGAAACTCGTAAAAAAACCACCGAATGTAATAAACATCTTCTGTTCTGTTGGCGTCTGGTGAAACTTCTGGGAAAACGACAAATACATTTTTGTTATTTTGCAGTTTGTTTATGATAAAATCTACTTTGTTTGAAAATGTTGGGGAATGAAATGGCATAAACCATGGATTCTGAGTTGGGTCATTATTATCAGGACGACTATATCGCCTTTCCCAGTTTCCATCAACTTCAGAAGGCATAAATACGCAACAGGGAATATCCCAATTAACATTTCTTTCATCTACTGTGGAGAAATAAGCATTTGTGTACTCTGCGAGACCCCGCATCAACCATGAGGGGTCTGGTAAATAGTTTTGACAGTTCAAATCAGTTTCGTAATTTTCGTTATCTGTTTCTATAATCTTGTCACTTTTTATGGTCATTAAATTCTGAAATGTGGTACGCAATTCGTTGAGCCTATCCTGATCGTCGTCTTGCTTCATTATAGTATGGAAAATTCCAAGAAAAACGTCTAAATCAATCGGATTATTGTGCAAAAAAAGTGCATTCAAGCCCGTCGACAAACGTTGTGCCCAGTGATCCCTAATCATAAAAGAGACTGTTTTTGCGTTGTCATTAAGCGAGTCGTCATCCTGGATTATTTTTCCAAGTACCATAATTGTCAAACGTGTCATGACACATGTCATTTCATATATATTCCCAACGGGTTGCTGTAATGGTTTGCTGGGCGTAAATAAGACAAACTCAACTTCTTCTTCGCTGTATTCCATGACCTTGTGTTCTTGAACCGCCCCATCATTATCATGGTCACTATCTTGTGATATATCTTCTTGTGATGGTTCTTTTGTTTCAAGTTGGTTTGTTGATTCCATGCCCCGGTTCATCTCACTTTCATCATTTGTAGACCTTTCGCTCTCGTGATCTGTTTCATTTAATGTTTCAAGCTCGTTTATTAATTGTATGATTGTTTCTTTATCATTATTGTCCTCATAAAAGGTCCACACCCAGGCAACTTTTTGGGGTTTGGGCCAAAAAACTGAGACGATAGCCCGGTCCATATTAACTAAAAGCATTGGTTTAAGTTGATATGTATCGAAGTTCTTACCGTAAAAACCATTTTTTTCAACTGTTACGATATTATAGGAAACATCACTTTCTATGTAAAATGCATGTACTATTTTATCAGCATAGGCTGAGCATCGATTAATGTTAAGATCTCCGTATGAATCATTCGGGATTATTTCATCATATATTTCATATTCATGTGGTAGCTTCTCATTTTTAAACTTATCAAAGATGACAGGAGCTTTCTCAAGCTCTTTAGGTGCATTGAATTGATTTTCGATTTGCTTTTGTAGATCCCATGCCTTTGCGGTCTCGGCACCCAACCTACGAATCAAATCATGCATGATCCAGTCTCTGTTGTTGTCCCCATAATTGTGCAAAGGAAGTGCTTTCTCTTGATCTTCCGGAACATCTCTTGTTGTTTTGTTTTCTACAAGAATTTCTTCGTATTGCGACAAGAACTCTAACCAGGACGGACGCTCAAAGACATCTCCATTAACGACCCTAAGGCACAACAAAATTACTTTGTCAATTATGTTTTGCATATTATCCTTTTTTTTGGTCATAGCTTCTTGGGAAAACTGTCGCAGGCAGCCTAAAACACTCAAAAGGGTGTAACCAATGGCATACATATCGTTTGTGGCAATGGCCTTTTCCAATAATTTATCCTTGTTGTACCGCGAATTTTCGTTTTTTATCTTGTCGATCAATTGAGCCAAATTACGCCAGTAGTTTTCAGTATGTTCATTTTTGTATTGTTTTAAACTTTCAGGACCGCTATCAACATCTGCATTGGGTTTTGGGGGGGTTGTAGAATTTGTTTTTTCTTTGGATTCGGCAGGCACTGAACTTGGGCTGTCTGTGGATGTGGCTAAATAAATAACCTGGCATAATTTTTTCCCCGACTCAGACTTCATTATCCCGGAAATTTCTTTTGAAGCATTGTTAGAATCGGATTGTGAATTCCAAAAATCTTGATTATTGAGCAAGTGCCATTCGGGCGCGATGCCTTCAACTTTCGTCTTGTTAAACGATATTGAGTTGTCATTTAATTTATTTTGAAATCCTTTAGTGATTTCGCCCGAATACATTGAGTTTCCAAAGTCAATAAGGTTTAACCGATTTCTTTCCTCGTCGTAAACTATATTCACGGGCAGTACATCTCCGTGAACCATGAAGCCTTGATTAGTCTTTGAATTTTTACCTTGCTGCAACTCGTATAAGCCCCGTAATATGCGATATGCTTCAACAAAAAACTGCTTTATATTCCAAGTATTGAGACTAGTTTGGATACACCATTTATCTAAACTTTGGCCCCCATAAGGTATCAATAACAGGATATTGTTGACATGGAACAGATCAACCTGTTTTTGTACAGTATAGAATCTCTTCATTCTGTCTATTTCAGTGACTCGTTTAATTGTATTCTCATCATTAGACGGGGCGCATTTATATTTCGTGACTAGATGGAACTGTCCGTCGGGATCAATCTGATTTACGTGCTTGATGATGTTGATTTCATTTTTTGTTGCATCAGTTTCTTTTCTCATGATTTTTGAGACATGAGAATCAAAACTAATGGAAGAACCGTCGTCTAAAACTTTTTCTTCAAATATCGTCGTTTCGCTATCACGTTGGCACGGAAGTCGTGGATAAAACACAGCACCATGCCCCCCCTGTTCCACAAAGTTAGGGTCTTCCATTTCTTATTTATTTATTGAATTATGAGGATTTACTGCAACTAGGTTTGACAAATTAATTCTCAAACATAATAATATTTAAAACAAATCATGTTTTATCATGACGACACATGAATGGGGTGCTGTGCATAAGTATGTTTTATTCCCACAACATTTTACTAGTGGTTAATTAGGCTTTGAAAACTCAACCAGGCAATCCACGATCATTGTCCCTTCCTTGTTTTTGATTGCACGAACGACCTTTATTTGAGTGAACCCATACTTTGCGACGGTTTTGCCGGTCCAAGTCGTTTTTGCGGCATCGATGAGATCCATTCCTTGATCATTCATCGCGCGGTTGACCTGGGCTAAATTGTCACCATACACCCACTCCCCCATAATTTTGTCAAAAAATACATTTTTTTCCAGCTCAAATGTTTTCATCATTTTATCAAACATGTATTTTCCCCGTCTAGGACATGATTTGGGGGCTGAAATGTGGACGTAAAGCGATCCTTCATAGATGTGAGAATCGATAAAGCAGTCGTCATCGACATTAAATGAGTACTTGAACTGAAAAATATTGCCATGAGACGCTGCAGATAACACGTCATGCTCGGAAATGACCCCCAAAAGGATGTCGTTGACGTACCTTTCAGATTGCAAGTATTGAGTTTTTATGTTTTATCTGTCTGCAAGATTCTCTGGCTCATTGTGTCGACGCATTTCCCTGCTGACCAATAGCACAGTCACCAGCTTCTTTAGCTTCTCTGCCTTGTTTATCTTGAACTCATTCAGGTCCTGAATGAATCTTTCTGAAGATTTGGCCTTGAAGACTTCCACGTAGTTGGAATCGTCGAAAATACCATCAGGAGGGATTTCCATGCAGACTTGTTTTTATTACAATCTTTGGCACTCATAAAATAATACAATGCAGTGGATAAGCTTTTGCATGTTAAAAATACTTAAAAATAACTCACGCCAGACTCTAAAAGGGAGATTAAATGGTTAACATATTATGATTTTGTTTTCAAAAATAATTAGTATTTTTTATTTGATAAGCAGCGCCTCCAGCGCCGCTGCAAGCGAAACGTACCGCGCAAAGCCAGCTTTGACCGCCTCACTCGAGTGTGTCTGAGCCTCGGAAAGCAGAACGCGGTTGTGCTGGCTGCGGGCAAGCACCTCTCCAAGGTCTGGCGCCAGGAGGTTGGCGGGCGGAAATAGCGAGGTTTCTTCCATTCCCGAGAGAACGAGCCTGCATTTGACCATCGGGGGACACTCGTGGACGATCTTCAGAATCGTCGCGAGCCATGGGGAATTTGGCGTCAGGCGCGACACCGCCACGGGCAGCACCCGGGGCCCCGCGTGGGCCGGCAGCCGGTAGGACGAGTACGCGGCGAGCGGCACGCCCAGTTCCACGGGCCTGACGAGCGCTTGCCGGCGCACAAAGTCTTCTCGCCAGGCGTACCACTCTGGCAGCACGCAATAAAACAGTTCGTGGATGGAGCACGCCGAGTAGAAATCAGCAAAGCTCGCCGGCAGGATGTAGTCGCTGCTCATTGCCCATACCCGGTTCATCGCCGCCGACGAGGGGCCGACGTCCACGAGCACAAACGCCGCGTCGACTCGCCGGGCCGACTCGAGCGCCATTTTGCGGAAGCCGCCGACGACGCGAAGCGCGTGCACGGACAAAGACGCCTCGTTGCACGCGGCCTCAAGCTGCCACTTGCTGGTTCCCGGGTCGCCCCCGACGAGGAACAGTCGGTCGTGCCAAGGATGGTCTGCAGGCAGGGCGTTGCGCTGCACGAGCAACGGCCCCCCCACGCCCTCCATGACCCGGGCCAGGGAGTGAAAGAGGCCCGGGGCGTTGTCTGCGTCGCCGCAGCGGGGCAGGATGTCGACGGGGCCGCCCGTGTCGAACTCCGGGGCAGGGAACTGCGCAAAGGGGGGGTTGAAGAACTTGGTCAGGCTGCACTGCGGGTCTGCGTCGATCAGCAGCACCCGGTGGCCCCGAGACGCGAGGGCGTCGGCGATGTTGATCGTGTTTGAGGTCTTGCCGACGCCTCCCTTGGGGTTGATTGAGGAGATGATGATGGGGTTGTTGACCTCCATTGTCCCGATTGTTGGTAAAACAAGCAGTAAAAGTTCCATCTTTAAATTTAAATTCCATCTTGCAGAACTTTTATGTTTTTTTTACCTTGATTTCTATTCTCCTCAACCCTTTGCTTTTTTCCAGACCCTCAAACCCGAGCACAGAAGTGGCGACCGACTTGGTGCTTGTGAGTTAACGCCGTAGCCCCCAATTCCGACTTTCCTTTTCTTATTCGTCGGTGTGCCCCAGGACCCCCGGGTGCGGTTGGAGGTCATTGCTTACCGGCGCCCCTCTGGCTCCCACGAGACCGTAGTTCGCGCGCGGCAGCTGGGAACCATGCTTCGGGCGTCCGAAAAAATGACCATGACCACGTCCGAAGGGTCACTTCAGCTCAAGCCGGGGAATCAGTGGACGGAAGACCAGTGGTCCAACGATCTTATACACAACGAAGTCCGCTTTGAGATTTTTGTGGCTAAAAACCACCCCATCTTCAAGTGTGCTGCGCTGCATTCGCTGCTCAAGACTCGCACCTTTAGCACCATGGCCACTCGTTCTGGTCGCCGGGGTGATGTGGCTGACGACCTCGTCCGGATCACCGATGCGCGCCCGTTTGTGCGCATTGTTGTTCACTGGGGCATCGCGCCTCTCCAGAGCAACCACTGCTTGTTTTCGTGCCGAGCCCGCTTCAGCCGACTCAGCCTTTCGAGTCAATCGACGCGGATGACCTGTGATTCGTGCCACGAGGCCTTGGGTCACGAGTTGGGCATATGTCCGCTGTGCGCTCGGTTTGCGTGCGGGAATTGTGGGGCTCCGCTGCAAGAGCTTGACCGGGAATGGTCCCATTTCAATGTTATTCGCCGCAACGCCCCGTGGTCTGTTCAGTATGACATGCCCGCCCTCGAGCTGCGATCAACGTCGGACGCGGTGAAGGAGCTCGTGGACGCAAACGACCTCGCGCCCAGGCCGCTGAGGTACTTGGTCAACCCCCCTCCCCCCGGTCCTGCAATGGCGCGCCTCTTGGCGCAAGAGCCTTGCCAGGGGCTTGTAGCCTCGGGGTGGGGTCTGGAGGCCGATTTTCGGCGTGTTTTGGACGCGCGGCAGCTCCTGCGCTTTGCCGCCGGGGGGAATCTCCGCAGCGATTTGCGGCTGCGCCTCGGCGCGTTCATGATGGGAACGCGGCGCGCAACCGCGAGCCCTGTCCGACTGCTTCCTCTGGAATTGGTGGAAGCAATATGCGGGGCTGTTTGGGAAAGCACGTGAGCTCAATTGTCAATAATAAATGAATTGACGCGTTTTAGGGTATTATGATATTTTATTTGAAGTGCACTAATTTTTTCGAGCCGATAGCGAACTTTTACTTGTCATGGCCCACCTTGAAGTTCTATTAGGACGCGGTAAAATAGCCTCTTCGGTACTTTGGTACTTTGATTAATCTCCCAACACGCCATCCATGTCGAATGTTAACCAGACACGCATCATCAACCACTTGAGGAATGTACTGTTTAATCTCAACTGGAGCAACATTCAGTGCACCCAATGTTCATGGGTGGACCATGTCGATCGGTTTACACGCTGCGAAGTTTGTGACGAGTACTTTTGTGACAATTGTCAATGCGTCCACTCGCCGGGCACTAGTTCCGACACGGACGCTGGCTCCAACTCCGAACCCAAGACAAAGCGAGCCCGTTTCGAGGAAGACGTCGAGGAGCAAGAGAGTCAGTTTCAAGTCGTTCCCGAGCATCAAGCGGATTCGTAAAATAAACGTTGTTTTTATTGCGCATTTCCATCAATTTAGCGGCGAATCAGAGTGGATCCAATACATGTGATTTAATTAGTCCCCCAACGTTTGATTACACATAAATTTATCCTTAAGTTCTTCCAAGCTGGGCTCCAAGGCCAGCGCGCTGATGCCGTATGAGTTTCGAATAACGCGCAGGCCCCCAGTGGCTGACCGCAAGATCAAAAAGGGTCTGCCCAAGCAACACCCGACAAACCACGCGACTTTAAGTTGCGCAAGGACTGGAATATCCAGTGTCACAAGAGTTCGCAGCAACGTCCGCGGGCCCAAAGATCTCGTCGGCTGGCATCACCAGGACGTGCTGCTTGTGGGGGTTGATCTGCATGGCCAGCTCGAGAGGGCAGGTCCGGCTCAGCCCGTCCGAACCGTTGAGGATCTGGATGTCTCGCCGCGTGAACCCATTGCCGGAGTCCAGCACCGTCAGGCGAACCGAGTTAATCCAGGTCGTCCTGCATTGGATCCTCAGCTGCTCGACCAGAGAGTCTCGCTCTACGCGCGCGTGATACTGCGCAAGACCCGAAAGTTTCGGGATCAGAGAGATTACGCAGTCAACTTCACCCAACAAACGATGCGATTTCCGTTCTCAAGAGAAAGAATGAATGTCGAGGCATATAAAATTCTTTATTTCCTACAGACTCATTTCTTCCCATCACGCCTCAAACTCGTAGTCCGAGTCAATGACAAAGTCCACGCGCGACCGGTAATCTTTCGGCCGCGCGAGCCGGGAGATCAGGTCGCACGCAATGATCAGCATCTGGCTCCTGCGGCGAGCACCATCCATGCTCGTTCCAACCTTGTGCATGTACCCAAGGGTTGCGCGGTGCCGCTCGGCAAACAGAAACACGGGAGAGTCTGCCCCCCGCGCCGGCAGCGGCACATCATGGGGCGCGATCCCCGAGACCGGCTGGCTCGCAGAGACGGGGGCCAGCTCGCCGTTTCGTCGGATAAAGAGGATGGGCGTCCCGGACCGCCGTCCGTTGACGAGCATCAACGGGCGCGGGGCGTAGCTGCAGTAAACGAGCCTCCATAGCTTCCAGAGCGGGATCTTGACGACGCCCTCGCACGGAGGCCTGAGGATCCAGCCCTCGGACTCGCAATGCGCCGTGTTTCGGAGGACGAGGTGGTAGTGCTTGGTGCCGGCAAGCTGCTCTTGCATGTTGTGCTTGTCGTAGACGGCCAGGTAGGCGACCGACAATGCGGCGTCAATCACGATAATGACAGAGGGGGGCTGCATGGGACTGGTAGAGCTGACTGTCAGTGCAATGCAAACGCTTTGTACCACAGCAACCAAAAGTTCATGCTGCAAAAGTTTGATCTGGAACTTTTATTTTTCATTTATCGCACATTTTATTAAGTTCAATAAAATCATGGGATTTATAGATTGGGGTTACAGCTTGGTGCAACCCCAAGGCAATACTGAAATGCGACCCAGTCTGACGTCGCTGCCGGACGATGTCCTCGTCGAGATCGCGTCTCGACTCAAGGAAGACGTATCTGCGCGGGGGGCGTTGATGTGCACATGCAAGCGAATGCAGAAGATCGTGCAAGGAAGCCCGACCGTTTGGAACTCGGTGCGCCTCCGCATCCGCCTGCGCCTGTACTCGTACTTTGGCATCCCGTCCTTGATTTTCGACATGGCCGACCTGGAGTACGCGCACTACGAGCTCGTCACTCCAGAGAACTTTGCGTTTGCTCGGGGCCTTCTGGACCCGCGCACGTGGCGCTGGGCGTTCAAGACCGTGCTCGCGAGCTCCCGGACCGTCAGGCTGGCGCGCGCGGCTGCAATACTGGGGAACGTTGAAACTCTTGCGCTCGTGCGCTCGTGGTTCCCCTCCCGCGTCGAGCTGTGGACAGAAATGACCCGGTACAGCCCCGAGTTCGGGTTCGGGCTGCTGCAGTGCGCGATGCAGAGCTCCAACGGCGGCGCCGTCACGTACCTTTTGGACGCTGCAGGGTGGGGGCTCGCGGACTACCTCGGCCCAAGCCTCGAAAGGGACGCCGAGGCCCAGTCCTTGCTGTTTGCGACCGCCGCAGCCAACCCGTGCTCGGCAGGCGGCGCGATGCTGCGTGCGCTGATGCAGCCCCCGCTTGGACTGACGCCCACCCCGGCAGACACCCGCGCGTGTCTGCGCGTCGCCGCGGTGCGAGGCACCACGGACGTGGTGTGCCAAGTGCTGATGCCCATGTCCCCGTTCCCCGGGGTCGACCCCGCCATGCTCGAAGCCGCGCTGGCGCGCGACGACGTCTCAACCGAGACATGCTTAGCCATGATCGTGCATCTTCGCGACACTCTGCAGGGCGTGCCGGGAGGTTGCGCCGTCGTTTCCTACCTCGAGAGCCGCGTGGAGAACGCCGCATGCGAGGGCATTGCAAAGGGAAACGCCAGACTGCTGCGCGCGCTTCGAGCTTTCGAGTTTGAGAGGGACCGCCTCGATTGTCCGGATCTCGACAAGCGGCGCTGCGCCCTGTACACGCTTCTCGCAGGGTGGGGCCCGTCCCGCGGCCACGAGCGACTCGAGACCCTGGTTGAGCTGCGGACAGCCTGGGGCATGGGCGCCCACGACGTGCAGGCCGGCGAGCTGGCGACCGCCGGGACGTTCCTCGTCACTGGCCCCACGGACATCCTGCAGGAGCTGCACCTGCACTGGGGCCTCACCCGAGACGTCCTATTGCAAGCAGACGACCCCGGCTGTCCCCGCATGACCATGGCGAGGATTCTTTTGATTGTCGTGCAACACGGGGACGCGCGCACCGTCCCGGGGCTTCGCGATTGGTGGGGCTGCACTGCCGACGACGCGCGCGCAAACAGCAACCTCGCGGTCCGGAGCGCCGCACGCCAGGGGCGGGTCGATGTTCTTGAGGCGCTGCGGGTGACATTTGGCCTGAGCGCGGACGACGCGCGCGCAAACAGCAACGAGGCACTGCGGTTCGCGGCGGCAAACGGGCACGTCAATGTGCTGAGCAGCCTGCGCGCGTGCTGGGGGCTTGGCTCCGCCGACGCGCGCGCCAACGGCAACGAGGCGCTGCACCGGATTGCCGCCACGCAGCCCGGCGACCCGCAGCACATGCGCGAAGAGGAAGACCGGGTCCGGGTGCTGAGGTCGCTTCGGGAGGAGTGGGGTCTTGGAGCGGACGACGCGCGCAGCAACAACAACGAGCTGTTTTTCTCTGCAGTGTTTGAGGGGCGGATCGGGGTGATGGTCGAGCTGTTGCGCGGGTGGGGACTGGACGCTGGGGACGCGCGCAAGCACAGCCTCTACAGCGTGGCAGCCCAGATCGGGGACGTCGAGGCGATGCACCTGCTGAGGTACGGGTTTGGAGTCACAAGGGAGGATGCTGCGGCGCACAACTACGACGCGCTGTGCATGGCAGGGAGCGCCGAGGTGCTTTCTGAGCTGCGCAGAGCGTGGGGCTGGGGCGCCGCCGAGGCCCGCGCACAGGACTGCGCGGCACTTTTCCGGGCACTGCAGCTTGGCGATGCTGCAATGGTTCGCGAGTTGCGCCTGGGCTACGGACTGGTCCTGAGTGATTTGGAGCGCTGCAAGGTGGGGGACATCCCGACGGCGGCGGCGCAGGCAGACATGGCTGCCGAGATCGCCTGCTGGGCCTAAAACTATATTTGGGGGTTGAGTATATTTAGAGGAGCCGTAATCGAGAGTTATTTCAAAATAAAGTTTACTCTTTGTAAAACGATAATCAAGTTCAGGACTGCTTGGCCTGCGTAAAGTTACCCTTGGCACGTTGTCGGAGGCGCTGCCTGTACCGCTGGCGTCTCATTCTTGTCTTTTGTTTCCGGGGGCACAGGCCAAGACCCAAAGGATTCGCGTCAAGGGCCTGATTGCCAACGTTGAGAGTGTCTTGAAGGGGGAGCGCAAGGCCTTCGTCGAGCTGGGACAGGCTGAGGGTTTCGTTTGAAAACGGCAGAAGGACAATTTCTTCGTCAAGGGGTGCTGTTGGCGGGGTCATGCTGTTGACCCATTCAGCAAACACGGAGTTGGGGGAGCAGCAGTTTGCGGCACTAGCGTTGGACATGACTAGAGACGTCGGCACCGCTTCCAACTCAAAAGGTTCGCCAACGCCAGTGTCCCAGTCCATAAACCCTATTTCAGCCGCGTCAAAAACTGGCAGCTCAGGGAGACCAGGGGCAGTCGAAAGGATCAGGAACGGAATGCTGGCCTCCACAACTCGGGCTCCAAGGTTCACCGTGACCAACGGCGCGTCGGCCCCCTTTGACGGAGAACCAAGTGTCCGAAAGGTTGGTCTTAGGTAGACGTAGCGGTCCACCGTGGATATGACGATCTCCCACCCGGGGTGCGCGTCGTCGTGGGTCACAAAGTTGAGAATGGACCTGTACTCCACAAAATGGTCCGTCCGCTCGCCAAAAACTAGTTCCTCTGGGCCCATGGGTATGATGTGAGTTTTGGCAACGCCGGCCAAGGCAGCCAGCCTCAAACTCTGGCTCGGAGGGTGAGACACGAGCGTGAGGATTGCGCGGAGCGGGTGCGCGGGGTCGAGAAGGGCCGTGTCGTACATGATCGTAGCCCCGTTTTCTGAAACTGCTGCGAGCACAAGCGGGGTTGCTGCTGTCGCGGGACCACCCCCCAGAGCCATCAATGCATGCATGAGGGGGAGGTCCTCGCCCGTGGTAGACTCGACAAAGCTCATGCTAACCTGCCGCTTCAGGGTCATGTCTGCGGGAAAAAGTGATGATTCAGTCGCATGGGTTGGGTTGGAATTGTGGACCTGTCTTCTTGCGTGGTCTGTCGCGGGGGAGGTCGACTTCGACCTTGATCGTCCTCGTGTTTACAACCCACCTTGCCATTTCCTGGAGAGGAGCGGGGGCAAATACGGGGGCGGGGAACTCCCAGGGCGTCGCTTCCACCGTGGTTGTTGTCATGTTTTGTGGTTAGGGTTGGGGCTCGGGTCGACCGAATAAAGAATCGAGAACGCATCGATTACAGGTTCTCGATTCCATGCGTTGTAGTCTACTCATTGCGCACGACTAAACCGATGCTTTCTTGGCTTGGCATTGAGCTCTTTGATGACCGAAAACTGCCCCATTTCTTCAGGCCAGATAGTCGGATTTGCTTGCGTACATGTGGAGACGTCACGGAAACGCACGCATACATGATCACTTTCTTCCTTCCTGGAATATCCACTGAAATTTCAATAAACATGTACGAGTGATTCGAGCAAGCACTGATCATTGTAGTGACCAAACAAAAAAATACAAAATTGCAAATCATTTATTTCAATGAAAGCGATTGGGTCAGGAGATTGCAAGATTCCGTCTTTTTTTTTCAAAAAAACCCGCTACAATGTTGTAACGGGAAAGGTCAATAGACCTTTTTTTTCACGTGAACCAGTACCAACTCTTTCAGGCATGGGTATCCTGGGCCAGAGAGGCTCTTGGATCACAAAAAAAATGTCACTTGTTTGACCCTCTCGAGACAAACAGGACATTCAAAAAGAATTCCTTTTTTTAAAAAGGTGCCCGCCAAGGTGTTTGATTGTCTCAACTCGCGATTCTATCGGGATATTGCGCCCGCACCAGAAAAGCGCTCCAAAACAACCGCCACACCCCTGTTGGGACTTTTCGCGCGTACCAGCAAATCCGAATTTCCACACATTACACCACGAACACAGAACCATCACGTTCACCAGCACCAAGCAGACTCTCAGAACAGTCAAGATACGGGCAGCAAGCAGCGAATCTTGTCATCACTGAGACCCCACTAAGTGCCAATGCGCGCACCACGAACATGAAACGACCAACGAGGGTAGACCCGATGAAACGTGTCCTCCACACAAAACAGCAACGAACACGAAACAAACAGACAAGACGAACACAGAAACACC
>Ga0304730_1000303_pt1 | contig 43176 bp, 48 predicted proteins | sample M_130628_MF_Meta_FD_190474 | JGI IMG/M metagenome (GOLD analysis project Ga0304730, IMG submission 190474) | Freshwater microbial communities from Lake Montjoie, Canada to study carbon cycling - M_130628_MF_MetaG (v2) (version 2) | ecosystem: Environmental > Aquatic > Freshwater > Lake | place...
CAGTTAATGAGAGGAGAAAAATCTTTTTTTACCGCTCCGCGCTCCGCGCAGGCTAATCTGGCGGCTGGTGCCCGTAATCTCTGGGATCTATGCCCCGACTTCTGCACAGAGCCATCTGCTGATCGGGACCCAGTCTGCGCCAAGTGTTCTCACTGTTGTGCATGACCTGCACTCGGCCCCAGTCTCGGTCTGCCTGCTCTAGATTATCTGGGCGGGCTATGTAACTGGCCAAACTGCCCAGGTTCAGATTCAGATTCCATTCCCTTTGCGGTCGAGCATACAGCTCCTGGGCCAATATGTACTGACCCAGTCGAGAGGAGGGGTCCGTCAAGGTCTCTGGCGTCACGGGTTCTAGACCACGCTGGGCTAGGATCCTGCCAGCTTCGGAGCCGGCACGGCAATAAAAATCACTGGTGAGAGGTACACCCCCATGCAGTGAAGGATACCATCCTCTGATTTCTCGGGGTTCCAGGATGTCTGTGCATTCGGGGATGCTGTTGGGGCATAGCAGTAGATCCGGACGAGTAAACACCACATGTCGGGGATTCAGCTCAGATATCAGAGGCAGGGCCTGTAGGTCATAGTGGGCCAAACTGGTGTAGCTGTCACGAGAGTAAGAGTCCGATGTGGGTAGCCAAATGATCGAATGTGCCCTTGGGCCAAAATCTTCTGCTAGACTCTGTTCAGTCACTGTGTGAGTTTGAGGACTGACCCATAGCCAATGACTGGACGAACCTGCTACAAGATCCAAACTGGCCAGAGTTCGATCTTTGATCCAATTCCAAGTTCGTGCCTGGCCTCTGATTATGATCAGTGTTTCAGTCATGGGCGCCAATACTTACTGCGCAGAGACTGATTTAACATCAGGTATTGCTCGTAGACCCGTTCAATCTGATGGGGCAGTTCCCTGCCCAGCCACTGGCTCAGTGTGCGCAGAACCTGTTCAGGGCGATCATGAATATCTCTATAGGTGATCACCAGATCTTCCGGACGGTCTAATTGCACAAGGGGGCCTGCATCGGCCACATATTTTTTCAGCAGGCGCATGGTCTGATAAGTGTCTAATTGAGACCATCGGGTGATTTCCTGCATCAGGCCCTGCTCCCGAAACTGACTGTAGACATCTAGTAATTTGGGACAGGTATATTTCATGTCGTTCTCTCTCCAGTTTTTATAGTAGTGATTGAAAGCCAGTTCCAGCTGATCTTCGAGAGTTGAAGTAATTACCAAATTATAGTCAGTAACACATTCGTGGGTCAGCTGATCCCGTAGATTTAGGAGTGGGCAAAACACCAGCCAGGGATCTCTGCAGGCACTGACCATGGTGACCAGTTGATCAGTATCAGGGGGCCATTCCGGAATGAATCTTTTGATGTGATTGGTATACAGGTAATGAGCGTGGCCCGAAGGGCCAAATACCGGAGCATGTTGACCCCCGCTCAGTGTGTGGATAGCCAAGCTGGCGATGAAATTTCCGCCACTGCCGCCCTGATAATAGATAAAATAACTGGGTTCAAAACGCATAATCATATTTATTGAAAATTTACTAGTAATTAGTTAAATACAGGTTTAATACTGCCCTATGAACTCTACCGCTGAAATTTTTGTTATCCAAAATCTTGATCACTCACTGCTGGGACTGGTCAAAGACGATCCAGTGCGGCCCGAAATAGCTCTGGAACACAGGGTAACAGATTACTCGGAAATCTTTATTTTAGACGAAGAAAACCCCAGTGCTGTGGTCTGTGTGGCCTATCGTAACAGTGTGCCTGCATCAGTAGAGGAACTGTTAACACCTCCGGCCACTACTCCCTCAGTGGCAGTGTTCTATACTATTTGGAGTTATCGTTCTGGAGCAGGCCGAGACATGATCATGGCGGCTAGAAAATGGATCGAAACTAATAGGCCTCACATTACCCAATTTGTGACTCTGAGTCCGCCCACAGAAATGGCCCGCAAGTTCCATTTAAAGAATGGGGCCACTGTGTTTAGAATCAACGCTGATTCTGTAAACTACTTGTATCCTTGAACAGTTTCTCTAGTTCGGCCAGTGCTTGATCATAGTCAGCAGTGACCTGCACTGCTATGCCGCCGGCATTACGCCACTCTTGAATGTTACTGGGTCGATCATCTACTAGGATATCCCCCGGGCGAGCATGACGCCATTTGTCGTGACTGTATGGACCCAACCTTACAGGAATATCGGGCCAACGCTCATCTATCCACTCGTACTTGTCGGCCGCGGCCTCGGGATGGCTATCATCATGTGGCAGTGCAGTCAGCATGTTCAGCCGCCAGCCCAGCTCATCACGAAATCTACGGGCCAATGCAATCATATCCTCTGCACGAGCCATGGTATCCAGTCGGTAGTAAAAATGATCCACAGCTTTGACTTTTTGCCATTCTGCATCTGGCCATCGGCCGTTGATATCTTTGGGTTGATGTCCTAGAATGGAACGAGCTAGGGATTCCCAGTCAGCTACTACACCGTCCATGTCTATATAAATTGATTTTTTCATTAAATGCTCAGTTCCTGATCGTGTAAACGATTGATTAAAATTGTGATGCCTTCCAGGGTTTGATCGTTGCGCAGGCTCTTATAAACTAAATTTGGTATGCTGAATTCACCTGCTTCAGTATCAAGACCTTTACGTCTGTAGGTTCTTAACAATTTTACAGCCTTTCTGCAGGTTTGTAAATCCCCTGTTTGTGTTGCATGAGCCAAAATCTTTTTCCAAACACTGATCATGTGTTCAAGTTTATCCGAGTCATAGTCGGGTATTTCAGAACTAGGTTCATTGATCCACTGTTCTTTAAGTATGCTGAAACTGGCACTGACCGCAGGCTGTCTGTGGTCTTCTATGTAAAGCTCTACAGGAATTCCGTGAACATCGATATCGAAGTCTCTTTTGTATAACAGCCGTTTGGTATCAAATAACTCTGCAACTTCCCGGTCGCAGGCCACACTGTCAAAGTCTGCAATGATGTGCAGATCGAGATCGCTGTTGGATGTATAGGTATAATTGGCATTGCCGCCGGCTATAACGATGTCCAATACTTTTACCGGCACATCAACATATTCTAAAAAATCTTCTGCAATACGCATTAGGGCCCCGCGAACAGAACTTTTCAATCTGGTACCTTCCCAAAGTTTGGGATTAAGGGTAGGGTGTTTTTCAATGGGCGGTGCGAACTCAAAGTAATTCATGATTGATTATTTATTTGATTAAATACGCTATCATGACTAAGCAAAGATATCAAGGGCGATTACTGGTGGCAAATCCCAGTAACCCTAAAGACGAACTAACTCAAGCGGTGATCCTAGTGGTTACACATACCGATGCTATGGCTGTGGGATTGCAGATTAACAACCCCCACGAAGACCTAACTGTTGATCGAGTAGCAGAAAATTCTGGGCTGGATTGCCCGGAACGAGAACCTGTGTACTACGGTGGCAACATGAATCAAAACAAAATACATGTAGTACACAGCCTAGACTGGCAAGGACTCAGTACAGTAGCATTGACCAAGGATATAGGTATTACTAATGATATCAGTATATTGGCGGCTATCAGTCAAGGCGAAGGACCTGAGTTTTACAGAGCCTGCTCCGGATATTGGTTGTGGGAGCAGGGCAGATTAGACATTCAATTGGATCCCAGAAATACACTAGCACATGAGCCGCATAAATGGGAAACCCTACCGGCTAGTATACAGAACATCTTTAAAGTTCATCCGGACAAACAATGGGAACATTGCCTAAACGCATCTACTCGATTACGAGTCAGCGAATTCTTTTAATCTTTTTCTGGATTTAGATTGTTCAGCATGTTTCTAATTGATGGTGCCGAACTTTTAGGTTTAGACAGCTTTGGAGCATTGATCCCCTGAGTAGGATCAATAATTTCTCCAGTTTCCGGGTCCGTAGCCGTACTAACCACGCTGGTACGTTTGAAACTACTATAGATATTTGAACTACCATTTGAAGATTTGTTGCTGTAGTTACTATCATAGTCTTCACCGATATCTGTAATACGCAATGTATCTAAATTGAAATCTAATTCAACTTTTTGTCCTACACCACTTGAACTACGAGTCTTCATAAACTGGATTTGATACCGTCCACGCTCCTTCATAGCACGACTAGTAAAGATACCGATCACGTTGTCTGCTGTCATAATCTTTGACAAGCCACCCGAAATATGACTGTGATCAAACTCAATTTCTTCTACAGCACTACGATTCAGCTGTGATGCTGTGACTGTGATACACTGTGTTTCCATAGCAAGATTTCGAATCTCTTCTGACACATATTTGTCTTTTACAAACAGATCGCTGGGCGATACCTTCACACTTAAAGGCATCATCAAATCGAGGTAATCTATTAACAAAACGTCTGGTTTCACGCCTTTTTTGACCTGATATTCTTTCAAATAGGCTCGAATATCGTTACAATTTTTCCCCGAAGGCATATACTTAACTTGAAGGTTTCCTGCCTTCTTTCCCAGCATTTTAACCTTTAATTCTACATCGTCGATATTCTTAAAAATCTCTCTAGTGCTGATACCTGTGGTCATACTATCCAACCTCATTGACACTAGCCCTTCACTCAATTCAAATGTTAGATACAATACATTGAGTCCCTGCAATGCCCAGTTGACACCCAAGTTAGCCAAGAATAAACTCTTGCCGCCACCGGAGCCTGCACAGAAGATATTCAACTCTCCACGATTAAATCCACCATAAAGTTTCTTATCAATGCTGGGCCATCCTGTGCTGATCTGCCCATTGCCGTCTTTTAATTTACTCAACCTTGCTTTGGGATCTTCAAAATAATCTGTACCCATATCTTTGTTCAAACTGATTTGGATAGCATCTTTGATCAATTTTTCAACTGGTCCATAATCGCCTGCTTCAAGCAAATCACTAGATTCAATAATGGCCCGCTCTAGTCCTTTGTGTCGACTAAAGTTTTCAAATTCATTCATTAACCAATCATAGTGTTCTCTGGGCAGAGCAACTGGATTAAATTCACTATTAGTAGAAGCATTGACAATCGACGCTTCGGGCATGACCTTGTAGTCATCAACGTACTTGTTGATAAAATCGGCGGCGGTCTGTAATCGTTGATCAAAATTTAATGGATCAAAAATATTTTGACATCTAACAAAAGTTTCTGCATCGCTGAGAAACATTTCAATATATAATTTTTGTGTTTCAAAATTATAATTAGGTTTAGGTAGTTTTTCTTTTTTATTCATCTAGTGCCTCTAATTTTTTCTTCAGTAAATTTATTTTTATCTCTCCGCTAACTCGGTAATGTAAAATTGTGGTTAGCGTGTAGAGTCTACCATATTTCTTCACAGCATCAGCAACATCTTTAACGCCATCCTCCCAGGGAGGAAGACTGGCGCTCCAATTATTTGTGATTGCACTCTTTAACATCTTAGCACCAGGTCGATCTTTATCTGGAACAACGATTACTTCTTTGCCCAATGCATTTAATCTCATAATTTGTGCTTCATTAGGATCGTTATGAGATATAGCACATCCGTCGATGGCAATAGCATCAAACTGCCCTTCTACTACTATGACAAATTTTCTGTCAGAATTTTGTCTATCTAAATTAAACACATATCCCGGTTGTGCATCAGTAAGGTATTTTGGCTTACCTTCTGTTATCTTTCTTCCTGTATATCCTACCACTTTACCGTTGTGATAAAACGGAATTATAACTCTGTCGCGGTATCCATTTGCTGATGACCAGTGCCAATTGTACCAATCCCAGCCCACTTGGCGCTCTTCGACCAAATACGAAATTACCTTAAGTAGATCGGGCTCTTGGATCCCTTGATCTATCCAAGTGTTTATGGGAAAACATTCATCAGGCAATGGTTTTTCTACTAGCTCAAAGTTTAGAGGTTTTTTAGCTACAGGTTGGTCATCTTTTATTTTAAGAGCATACAGTCCTAATTTACCTGTATCGGAATCATTAAGACCCAGCCACTGGAATAGTTTTTTGGTATTGGTGCTTAACAGTTTGCCAGGGCCCCAACCTGCTTTAAAATTGCAATTAAAACAATGATATTGGAATCCTCCGTCGGCATTGGTCAATACACCTCCTCTTTTTCGGTCATCTCTGCTTTCACCTCTGTTATGGCAACAGACGGCGTCAAAACTAATCCACCCGCTAGGAGTAGGTTTGCGTTTTGAAGGCAGTAGAGCTAAAAGTGTATTCTGTATTTCGTTCACTACAACAGTTTAACTTCTATACAGAACTTTGTCAAGTGATCCAAAATAAGTAGGGTCGTCGTTGTTTGAATAGCCGGGCTGTACTGCCGGTACAAACATGATTCTTATATAATTAAAAATTCCGTTAAAGTTAACGTAATCTATGCCTGTAAATCCAGTATAGGTTTTGGAAAAGACTGTGGCATACCTTCCAAAGTTTCCGGGTGTATTATCCAGCGTAGCTTGGACATAGACTGTTCCGCGGAATCCTGTCATATAAATAGCCGCAGTATGCAGAGCAGAGTTTTTCTTATACTCTGGGTGTGCGTTAATATTTCCGCTCTTATGTTCGTATAATGATATACCGGAATTGTAGTTTCTTAGAAAGCTAACAATTTCTTGACTAGGCTGAAGCACAGGGTACACATCGTTATTAAGGTACATAGTACCGGCCATGCCATAATAGGTATTGGTGTACGCAGGTAAGTAAGTACCGTCAGTGTCCATATAGGTAACTGAGTATTGGTATGCAGATTTATCTAAGTCAACAGTGTCACTTTCGTCTAGAGAAAGCAAAGCAAGCCCTCTAGTGGTCACTGTACCAGTGTCTAGTACTTCCATAGTTTTTTGTGTTACTAACTTCTGGCTTTGGATGTCGAACATAGTGAACACATATGTACCAGTGCTGGAAATAGTAATACGCTTTTGATCGCTATTCTTGAACTGAACGCGAATTTGGTTTTTAATGCCTTTTTGTATTTTCAAATCTCGTTGGTACATAACCTGGTTAGCTCCCTTGATGGTGTCATCCAAATCTAGTATCACGTCGAGGGTATTTGGATATAAATAGACTGGTAAAATTTGCATATGAATATTTATCGATAAAGATGTCACTAAACACCAACTTCCAAAACAACTACCCTTTTATATCCTGCGTCAAGTCAAACGACGTTGAATACGTGGGAGTGATCATAAACTTTGATAGCTATATCGCCAGTATCTATGATATTTCTATGCTCAAAAATGAAGATGAGCGAACAATCTTTTTAGAGTTAGGCGAAACATGGTGGTGGGAGTCGAATCGCAAGATACCCATTAACATATTCCTCAAAAGAGAAATGCAAAGTTTCAGACATGCTATAAAAACATTTAATAGCAAAGATACTGAATTAATTTTTGGCCCACTGGTTAATCTCAGTGAAATTGCCGAAAAGAGAATTAAAAGAAAATCAATTCAATTGGTACGCACGGTCAAGAATATCCGTAGCTGATACTTTCACAAATTAAATTCATCTGTACCACAACAGCCATTGCATAGGCCACAGCATGAGCCTTCTTGAAAAAGTACTCATCCTTCTCTGGTTTCGTCCAAATCGTCTCCATCACTGTGGTCCAACTCTCCCCAATCAAATGTCTCTTGGCGGGACGTATCATAGCCAAAACGGCCGCTAGTTGGAGTACACTCGTCGGCTTCATCTGCCGTAATATGGCGCCATGTCCGTTGACGTGAAATAGTAAATTGCTGAAATCGTCCTGCTCTAAAAGGTCCCAAAGCGGTTCAGTCTCCATTAACGTTTTAAGATGATCCTCATCTCTGATATCTTTATATATGTTAACATTCAAAAAATCTATCTTAAAGTAGCCTCTTTCTTCGGCTTTTTTATATTCAATACTAGCAGTTTCAGTTAACGGATTATACGGAATAGCATGACAATATACACCGGTGTTATGTTTTTTAAAAATACCATTCTGTTCCATGGCCGCAGGTGTATGCTTGATGAGGTCAAGTATTTTTTTTCTATCAGCAAAATCAATATCAATATCCGGCAATTCTAATCTCGTCGTAAGTTGGTGCGTAGTTTCCGCGATGTTGTACTGTAATACTTGCCGCGGTGTTAGCAAACATTATAGCAATTTTTATGTTTTTTGTCAATAGGTATTGGTAAGTTAGCGCAGATAGGAAAGTATCACCTGCTCCGCAGACATCCGCTACTTCAATAGTGGGTGCAGGATATATTTTATCCTTATACTTGGCACCCCGACCCCCTAGAGTAACAATTAGTTCAGTTGGCACAGAATCAGCTAGGCTATATTCCAAACTGTTAATTTTTACATAGGCGCCTTGGAATCTTTCAAGGTCGGTTTTTTTCGTGTCAATAAACACAGGGCCATTATAATTTCGAATAATTTGTTCAATATGTTGATAGGTTAAAAATCCCTTGTTGTAATCCGAAATTATAATGGCATGAAATGATTCCCAAGGTGTATTACTAATTTGACCATCCCAAGCATCTATCTGCGGTTCATCATCGACTCTGATCAGATGTTGGCCAGACCGTTGATCAATGTATCTAGTTTTTGTAATAGTTTCCGTATTGGTAATAAATTTTATTTCACAATTTAAGTTAACTAAATTTTGATATACATTACTGGCCATGCCAGGTACCTGTACAGTATCTACAATTTTAATTACAGGTACAGGTGCCTCGGGACTCAACCGATCAACAGTTCCTATTTTATACTCGTCGACACAACTATCACCGATTAATAATATCTTGAATGGTTCTTGTTGTGGAGTATTCACCGACTCTATCATAATAAATTACCTTTTTACAAAACTGACCAGCAGTTGTGCTCTTGCCTTTCCAGTCACTGCCTTTAACCATAATATCTGGTTCGTAGTTTTTTAAAATTTGTTCTAACTCTTCTTTACTGTCAAAGAACGTAACATCATCAACAAATTTTAAACTCTCTAACATGTATTTCCTATCATCTTGATTATTGATAGGACGGTCTTGCCCTTTGAGCTCTTTGACTCTTCGGTCAGTGTCAATGACTACTAACAAATGGTCGCCGAGACTTCGAGCATATTCTAACATTTGGAGATGTCCCCTATGCAGTATATCAAAAGTTCCGTTAACTACTACTCGGGTCATAATATTTTTTCAACCTTGTTACATCTGCGCAGGTATACGTTTGATATTGATTTTTTATATTGTCGGGCATGGGGATATATTCAATGCGAGCATTATACATAGCCGCATATAAATCTGCCACATCTTTAAAGCTCATTGTTTCACCTGTGCCTATATTCCAGATTCCTGATTGATAGACATTTAAGAAAGTTTTATGCACATTACATACTGTTTCAACTGGTACAAAATCTCTAATGTAATTTTCACTACCTTCGAATAGTTTGATCACTCCAGTTTCCTTAGCCTGTTTTTCAAATTGATAAAATGGGCTTGCTTGTCCGCCTTTGTGATCTTCGTACCTTCCGTAGACATTGAAATATCGGAATCCTTGGACAAATATTCCCTTCCAATCATTTTCCAACATGTATCTATCAAAAAGATATTTGCTCCATGCATATGGACTCAACGGATTCACAGGAGCATCTTCTTTAAAATTTTGATTTAACCCATAGACACTGGCACTGCTAGCATACTGAAAGTTAACACCTTTTGCATGACATTCATGTATCAACCAACGACTGAAATCAAAATTTTGATTCATCACTCGTTCGACATTTTTTTCTGTTGTGGAAGTAATTGCTCCCAGATGGATGACCCAGTCAAGCCCGGTAACGTCGGGTTCAGATTCGCCCCATTCGAAATATCTTAGGTCATGCTCTTCTAGAGCGTCAACCATATTTTGTCCAATGAATCCGCGATCACCGGTGATCAAAATTTTCATTTTTGACTGTCGCCTTTCATTACACGGTAATTGTCTTCAACTGAGTCCGGTGTACTAACTTCTATTAATGCACCTTCCTCAATACAGATTACCTGATGAGGAAATAGCGGAGGGTTGTGCCAAACATCACCTTTGCTAATAAATTGACTGCCTTGACTAGCATCTTTGGTATTGATATATCTAACTTCAAACTTACCGTCTAGTACAAACCAAGTTTCATCTTTTTCACTATGGAAGTGCATGCTGAATCGAGCATCTTTGTTAAATTTCAATATCTTGCCACAATATTTGTCATTGGATGCAAATATAAATTCATGCCCCCACCCCTTCTCTACAAACCCATTTAATCTTGTCATAGTTCTCCACTTTCTGCTAATTTTAACATCAAGCTATAATGCTCGTATGCTTTTTTTACTGCTGGATATTTGTCTCGCAAATATTGCTCACGTTCTTTTTGTTCCATCAGTGTTTCGAACATTCTGTAGTGACCTTGTTTCTTCATGTTGTTGAACACCTCAGATTCAAAGTTTGCAATACGTTCTAATTCACTTTCTGCGATCTCTACAGTATACAACGGTTCACTATCAGTTACAATATGTTCATAGACTCTATTGAAATCCATTGGATCCTTAAAGTAGTTTATATTAACTTTGTGATACCTACTTGCTCTTTTATTCGTATCAAGCACACGAATGCTGTGATGATGGCAAAATTGTTTTACAGTTTCTTCACTCATCGAATTCCTACCTCACTACAGATTTCTTTGACTAATGCAACATCTGCAGGCAGTTCTTTAAAGCGTCTTACCCAATATGGTACATCAAACGCAGGCGCAATCATATCCAACTGGTCATCACTCATGTTTCGAATCATTGTTTGACCAGTGATTGTATTTAAAATCACCCAAGGACTAATATGTCCGTTTTTGATATCGTGTACTGCTCTATTAAGACTAGCATAATTAAAATAATGTGCAAATTCTGCACCATGCTCGTCAGCCCATTCCATCATAGTTTGTAAACTACGTTGTACTGCAGATTCTACTGGTTCTATTTTAACTGTTTCGTAAAGATATGTTTCGTACAATTCATCTCTGCACCAATGATCTAATTTAACTCCACTCTTGATCACATAATCAACAAATTTGTCAGGATATAACGGGTTAACATTGTTAATGAAACTACCAAATTTTACAAATGCATTATAATAGGCTGTATTAGAAAATTCTTCATAAGTTTTGTTTTTCTTTCCACCTTGAGCTAATTTCCAAAATTGATTGAACGCCATAAACCCGGCCTGAACACGTTTTTCATTTTTTTGTAGAGCACGCCTTTTCTTTTCACACATGTGAGCAACAAGAGTTTTTTCGTGCATAAAACTCTTACCGCAATGATTGCATTTATTAGGTTGGTCCACTAGCTGTATCATTAGAATTTATAAATTGGTAAACAATATTTGGGATCGTTGTGCATAGCAGGGCGTACTCTCATTTCCATTCTTTTTTTATTTTTAATCACAATGGTGTGTAGTAAACTAGGATCGGCTAATTGTGTGATTGTCCATGTGCCTTTACTTGCTCGTCCGGTTTCGGTTAAGAACGTGCCAAAGCTAGTTTCAAATGCGGGAATATCTCCCGCACGTTTAAAACCGCACATACTGCAATTATAATTTTTATCTTTAATAATCACAAGTAGATAATAGTCCTTAACTGTTATAACTTTTTTATACCATCCCTCTACAAATGTTTTCCAAAGCATAGCGGAGTCTTGAGTAGAAAATGAGTTATCAGTGTGCCCTTCATAGGTTTGAAACATACTGGCCTCTCCCGATTTATTTCCTAAACCTTTACCGACACTCTTAACATCAAATCCCACATCCTGACTAATCCTTACATCTATAATTGAGTTTCCGGCTCCTGCCCATTCTGCTCCTGGGATGCTGTCAGCAACTGCGTATTCCCATGTTTCTTTTCCAAGACTAAGTGGTCGGCCTAATGCAAGATGTTTCCGTAAAGGTGCCAACATTTCATCTATTTCTTTTTGGAAATTTTTTACAAAGTCCGGACCAACTAACTGATTGATCTCTTGTACTGACATAGGAACAAGGCAGTACTCACTCATACTCTTTCCTCTGTTTTTTATCAAACCCCATTTTATCAAACAGTTCGTCGCAGTCTTTTTTATCCATCATTTTAGCCAGCATCTTAATTTCACTCATTTTCATTGCAGGATATAGCTGTACTAATAGTTTTTCAATTTTGTTGGCTTTTTCTTTTTTGCCCGAAGCAAGATAAGGATGATAACAATTAACCCCAGTACCTGTGGCCGCAAACAGTTTCCACAATAACGCTTTATGATTTTTACTAAGGTCCCAGTGATTTTTATTGACCATTTCATTGGTCATTTCTAGATACCATTCTTGTATGTCTCGGTCATCCATTTTTACGTTACTGGTGTAACGCATCAGGATGTATGGACTAAATGCTTTCTTTTCTTCGTCGGTTAAATCCTCGTAGAAATGATAGGACTTTTGATCTACTGCTCTAAGTTCGCGTTGAATATCAAGTTTTGCTGTTGCCATGTTCTTTACTCAGATGATAGATAATTTTAGCACGTTCTAAAGCTTCTTGCAACATAGAATTGTTGTTAGAGGCATCAAGTATTTCTTTCCACAGATCAATTTTTAATTCTTCTTCGTCTTTCTTTGTTCGGTCATAGTCTCGACCAATTTCAAATCTAGTGTTCGGAGAAGAACCAAATTCTCTAGCGTAGGTTATACCGTTAGCTTTTTCATAAATGTAAGTAGCACCTGGCTTTAATTGTCCCATATATCACCAACATTTTGAATAATCTACAAGCTCACTTTGTCTGCTAACTTCTTTGACAAAATATGCACACACAGGTTTAGGGCCCGGTGTCAACGGAGTGCATAAAAGTTGTCCGGGGCGCATTTTTGGAAAATACCATTTAACGTCTTGATAGACATCAATAATGTCAATGTCTAAAAACTCTGGTCTAAAACTACTAAGAGGATTAAAACAAAATGTCCTAAATCCTCGGTCATTTAAACTGGTCAATGGTAAAACTTCCATGTCAGGACCTTCCGGATCTCCAACTATAGTACACCAATCTAATGGCATTGTAAGTTCATGGTTTCCGATCTTTAGTACCACTGCTGGTCCTGTAAAACTTTCTAAAAAGATTAGAGGAACAAAAAAGTGATCTGGATTAGAACTATCGCTGTTGTCAAGTACAGCGAATCTAAGATCCTCATCTATTTCATCGGGCAGTTCGTTAAGATAAAATGTCTTATCTTCTAGTGTTAAAATTTGCATTATTGATATTTTACCTTTTCAATCGTAAACGGATATTTGGCTTCTTTATAGAATTTTTTACGCTCTGTAAGATGCCTTTTTGCGTATTTGGTACTAGCGGTGAGGTCCCAGATTTGTACAAAGTCTTTGTCATCTGCTTTTCGAATGCCTCGCCCAATGCTTTGTATAACCCGTGTAAAGCTCTTTCCGGGCTCCACCATAACCAGATTAAAAATACGGGGGATATTAATACCCACAGCGGCCACACCGTAAGTCGCCACAATAATCTTGTTGTCAGCAGTTTTAACTTCGTCATATTCTGTCTTTCTATCTTTAGTTTTTACAGAACCTGAGATGAATACAGAATCTGTTAATTGTGTTTGTAAAAATTGTCCGCATTCAATTCTATCAACTAATACCAATGTGTTGCCTGATTCAGCAATGGTATTAATTAAGTTACCAAGGTAAGTCATACGATCTTTATCAGTGACAAGGAATTTTAATTCTTCGGCATACCCGTTAAATTCTTTCCATTCTGCAGTTTGAATAATGTTTACATGACAATCGCTAAGGATACCTTTTTCTTGTAATTCATGGGCGGCCACTCGGTGAACAACTTCACCTAAACTGGCACGTATGCTTTGAAATTCGTGGTCCGCTTTTGGCACAGTACCTGTCAAACCCCAACGAATAGGAGCATTGGCTAAATTGCGAGTTAGCAAAGTTTTTAGTACTTCTGCCTTGGCCATATGTACCTCGTCAACCATGACACAACTGACCCCGCCTAACAATTCTGTCAGTCTAGCCAACTGTTCTTCACCGTCAAATTCCTTGGAGCCTTTGTCTAAAATATTCAAACTTTGCCAAGTACAAATTGTGTGGGTTTTGTCAAGATTTTTTCTGTCGCCGTAGTACACACCTACATCTAATCCGCAGTTGACAAAATCTTCTTCTGTCTGCTCAACTAAACTCTTGTTAGGAACAATGGTTATTGTTCGACCGTATTTTTCACTGATTTTTGCCAAAGTTGCGGTGGTGATAGTTTTACCAAACCCGGTGGCAATTTCCTGAATACACTGCGGGTTTTCTAAAAATTTATTCACAACTTCGACTTGGTCATCACGTAGTCTAATCTTTTCCCCAGCAAATCTATGACCTACTGGCCATGTTTGATCACCCCAAAAATCTTCAGAAATTTGGTCAAAATCTAGTGTTATAGGTGTACGTAGATCTTCAAGTTCTATATAGAAATTCTTTGACTCGAGGTACTCAAGTACCTGTGGTAACATTGAAAGATAGGTTGTTCCGCCAAGGCCAAAAAAACTCACAGTACCGTCCCATCGACCTAGTTTATAGGCTGGTCGATACCTGGCAGTTGGGTCTTCATATTTGAATTTTTTAACCAAGGCTTTTCGTGTGTCAAGATCTAGATTTTCAATCTTGACATTAGTCTCATCTTTGATTATTACTTTAGCTGTGCTCAAAATTCAAAATTCCCGCGAGTTGATTTTTCCGAAAAATATATGGTGTTGTGATGATTTTCCACGTAATTTTTGATCGAATAATGAACACCACCGAAGCCTAGATTGATGACACTATTGAAATATACTTTTGATTTTAACAGAGGTTTTGGAAGTTTGCTACTGATAAAAACAATTTGTGTTTTTTCTGTTATAGGAGAGTTGAGTTTATTAGATTTCACAAAATCGTTGAATTTTTTATGGGTATCTGAAGGTAAACGAAACAACACACTCATGTGTGTATTCTCAATCCCTATAGACTTTAAAAAATTATAAGATTGCTCTAATTTTTCCAGCTCACTACCACCGGGTATCACAAACACACTCGGCCCTAGATAATTTATAAAATCGCACAATTCAAAAAATGGGGTATTTTTAGGGTCTACGTGGAATTTTTCACTGGGATCACTTTTTAAGAAATCTCTAACAATAGCCGGAACTTCGTCACTGTCCAAAAAATTGGAAATATTTTCATCCCATGTAAAAATTCCAATTTTTCTTGCTTCAAATACTGATTTTAAAATATCATTAGAAGCTAACTCTGGAATATTTTTAGGAATATTGATAAATTTTGGAGTATTGTTTTCAAGGATTAACATAGGAACATGTTTTTCCATATTTTCCATGACTGCGTTTATTTGTGAGATATAATTTTCAAAATTTTCGTCATATTGAAAATTTTCGTCTTTGGCAAAGGTTGCTAAAAATACCAAATTTTTCTCGCAGAGTGAAAAAATCCATGATTTTTCCTCTTTATCCCAAACTGCATGACCTAGGTCCTCTTTAACAGAACGAATTCTGTTAACATAGGCTTCATTGTAGGGAAATTCTACTTTAATAACAGACCCCATAGGATCTTTTTTAATAAAAGAGATTTTTTTCAAACTGCCAATTAACCTAAAAGGGTATTTGTATGTGGGATTTGTTAAAAAATTGGTGATATCGGTGGAATACATTGCTGACAACACAGCACTGTGTTTTTTTAACATTTTTAATGCTAAAGTTCCCTGCTTTTCTGTAAATCCAGAACCGCGATTAATTTGATCAGCAAAACTTCTTATAAGTTGTTGATCCCAGGCATTAATTTTTACCGGAGCACTGCCTAATTTAACAATTAAATCTTCAATATCTAACATAATTTAAATTATACACTCATAGTGTAATATCTTCAAGGCCTGCGGCTCTTAATTTAATAATATTACTTAATTGCCATTGTTTAATATCTAGACCTTTGATAATGCCCAACCATTGATTTCGCAACATGGCAAATTCGTTGATGATTTTTTCCATATCGACAACATCTGGCTCGCCTTCGACAAATTTTTCACAGTCGCGACTACTCAACGCTCTCTGATAATTTTCTAAATATTTTCTAAATGCTTTAGACTTTATTCTGCGATGTTCGATATTTAGATATTCAAGAACAGCTTCAATTTCCTGTAATTGATTAAATCTATGTTCAACAATACCCGGCAAGGCCGCAGAAGCCTTCTCTACGTTACCGTAGATTTTGACTTCTTTTCGGGCCTCTTCGAGTTCGTTGTAAAAATAATCTAGACAATTTGGAAGGTGTGCTATGTCCTTGCTGACTTTAGCATACCAAGACATGATCAGTCCTCGTCTTGATCATAATCCCAGTTATCTTCTTCATCTTCATCGTCATCAGTATCTTTAAATTCGTTAACCACAAGATTGATTGCTGTATCTAGATGAGGATCGTAACCTGTAATTCCTTCAAGGGTTGATATATCTATATCTTTTCCTACTAAGAAATCTACAAAATGGTTAGCCGCAACTTCTCGGCTTTTATCAGGGATGTATTCTTTAAATATATCCCAAACTTCAATAATTAAATCTTCTTCCATTATTCTTCTCCTGAATCTTCAATAATTTCAAGTGGCTGGGCAATTACTGAATTATCCCATTCCAACATAATTGACATCAATTTATCTTCAGTCCAATTCTTGCGAAATTCTGAACTGATTTCACCAGTTTTTTTGCTAACATATTGTAGCTTGTTTCCGCTTTTTGTCAAGATCCCCATTTTCTCGAACATATCAACCAATCCTGATGTAGGACTCATTCCTGTTGAATATGGAATCTTTACCTGTACAGTTTCAAATGGTTTTGCATATCTAGTTTTCATAACCTTACAGGCGCTACGGATACCTAATACATCGCTGACTTTATTGCCATCCTCATCCTCTTTGAGTTTGAGTTTTTTCATAGCAACAACAATGCTAGAAGCATATACAAAGCCTTGGCCACCGCTGATTTTATCATCAGGGTCAAACATATCTTGACTAGCATATGTGTGATTTGTACAAACCATGCCTACGTTCCAAGAACCGAACATGTTAACACAGTTACGAACAAGACTTGTAAGTGCTTTGGGTTTACGACCCATATCACCTTTCATTTCACCTGCTTCGAACTGATTTACATCAGTAGGAGTCAATAACATTCCAAGACTGTCAATAACAAACAACACCTTATGACGTTCTTCCTCCGGCATAAGTTTGTATTCTTTCATGAATTCAGAAATAGTTTTTGCCACATCATCAATCATGGCCATATTAAGTTTCAGCAACTTTTCTGCGCCAGTATCAACACCTAGATCCAACAACCATTTTTCATCTAAAGCATTTTCGCTATCAATAAGGATAACAAAAATTCCTTGTTCTTGTGCATGACGAATGATGTTTCCTGAACAGATATAACTTTTACCTGCTCCACTTTCTCCAGCAAACACTGTAACCTTACCCAGAGGAACTCCTTTAAAGAAGTCCCCTGAGATAAGATAATTCAATGCGTAGTTGCCGGTACTGATCCAATCAGTTGGATCATTAAACCCAATTCCTAAGCCATCAATACTTTTAGTGATAGACTTGCGGAACTTCGAAATATCGAAGGCCTTACCCATTGTCTATCTCCTTATTTTGCTTGACGGTTACGGATCATCGCAATGATATCTGCCGCACGATTTCCAGCGTCTCCACCGGCACTTTCTGCTTTGGCAGGAGTACTAGCCGGAGTAGGAGTTGTTTCGAACGGTGCATCATCTTCGTCTGCAGGAGCAGATGAATTTGCAGGTACTGCTGTGGTACGAGGAGCACTACCGGTACTTTGACCACTACCGCCCATGCCAGCTGGCTTAAAGTATTGACCCCAACGATCCATGTCAAATGCTTCACCATCTACTGATGCTTCGAACATTTCTTTGATGACCTTGAGCTCAACTTCACCTGGCTTCTTGGGCAAGAAGTCCGAAAGATTAAACAATCCGTACTGTTTAATAGCCGCATTTTCTGCTTCGCTTAGGGCACGTTCACGACGTCCCCAATTTGAAGTAGAGTAATCAGCATAACCACCTTTTGAAGTTTTAGTGATTTTGAAATCCAAGCCACGGACGTAGTCTGTTGGCAATTCTTCAATTTCACTGTCCATCAATGCGTTCTTAACAATGTTAAAAATCTGGCTACCGATGATGAATCGACGAATTGGATTCTCGGGAGTTTTATCTTCTTGATACTTGCTGTCTACCACAAAACCTTGGAACAAGTAACTCTTCTTCTTCCAGTACTTACGGCCCATATCTTCCAAAGATTTGTCTTTGAACCATGGACGAACTTCTGTAAGAATAGGACAGGTCTCGCCCCACATTTCCATGCAAGGAACTTGTACTTGTACAGGTTTAGAGTTGGTTTCACCTTTGACACCGGCGAATGGCAATTTGATCATTGCACGTTCAATCCAGAAAAAAGTGTTGTTTGCATCACCGTCTGGAAGGAAACGTACTGTTGCATTAGTACCTTCTGCGATATTCCAATGGGGATAAATTGCGTTGTCACCACCGTAGTTGGCGGTATTTGATTGTGCGCTGTTTTGAAGTTTTGCGCGGATTTCTGCTAAAGTGGCCATAATAATCTCCTTAATGTTTATGCCTTTGTTTTGCCATTTTCTTAAAGCCTACTGACTAAAAGAAAAACTGTGCATAGAGTTAACTATACACAGTTTTATTTATCATTGCAAGCGTTAACCTGCTATATTATGATTTTATTTTGCCAAACCTGATAATTTTATAATTGAGGAAAGCTCTTCACTTATGCCTAATTCTGCCTTCTTACGGGCTAGTCCTGCTGAGCTTGTTGGGCTATTGGTTTTTTCTTTTTCTAAATCTTTGGTGGACATTTTCCAGTCTCCGCCCTTTTCCTTACGCATAAACGCAGGAACTTGGCTTTTGTCTGGACCGTTGCCTTCTTCCATGCCTTCAACTTTGGTTTTGATGTTGCCTACTAATTCTTTCAATCGAGCTAGGCCGTCACGGTCATCAACTTTATTCACATGGCCGTGACGCTGTTGCCACTCATTAGATAATTTTTCAATTAATGCTTCTGCCATTTGGTAAGCCTGTTCACCTGCTTTGGAACCATATTGTTCTTCTACTGCTTTCTTAACATCCATTGCAATGTTTTCTGCTCCGCGGAAAGGTCCCACTTCTGGATTGTCGCGGTTATAAAAACTCTTGACCTTTTCTGCAATCATTTTGATCATGCCCTGCTTAGATCCTTTGACCTTTTCTGCTGTTTCAGCTGTAGGTTGCTCAGGTGCCGGCATAGCAGGAGCTGGTTCAGTAGAAGCTGGTTCAACAGGAGCCTGTGTATCACTCATGCCCAATGCTACTAAAATTTCTGGGTAATTTTCGTTGGCCCATACTTTGAATACTTCAATCGGAGGTACACGAATTTCTTCAGCCCGTTTCTTTTCATCCTGCATGGCATCTTTTAGGTCTTCATCGTCAATGCCATACTGACTAAAGAAATTATATGCAGTTTCAAAATCTAATTCAGGACCATCTTGCCCCTGTGGTAATTCTGAAAGTCCCTGTTTAAGTTCTTTGATTTGTTCGTCAGTTAATTTGCCTTGTTCAACTGCTTCGGCCCATTCGTTGAATGCATCAAATGCGCTTTCTTTGACATTTGAGTCGCATGCACATGGATCTTCTTTGCATTCTGGGCAAACATCAGTTTCTTCTTTGACATAATCTTCAAGATCAACCTTGTTTGCTTCCCCCATGATTCTGTGCAACAGAGGGAAATAACCTGTTAATTCTTCTTGGAAAGAACTTTGTGTAAATTTACTCTTATATTCTTCCATGGTAACTGCATCAAGCTCCATGATGTCGTCGTCCATGGGTTCTTGTTCATTAAATTCTGCTAACCATGATTGGTAGTGGTGTTTCTTTCCTAATGCGTCTATCTTTGCTTTGAGCTCGGTCAATCGGCCTACGGCCCTCTCAGTGATGCCCATAGCGTCGTCGTGTAAACTTGTTCTTTGTATTTTACGTTGAAATTCTTGTAGTTGGGCGATTTCTTCGCTCATACTGATGATTGCCTTGCCTGCAGGATCATGCGGAATACCGCCGTGATCTACGTGCTGGGCCATGGCAAATGCGCCTGCTGGATGGATGAACGGATATTTAAAACGCTCACCATCTCTATTTTGAATAAAAATTGCCTTGATGTTCTTACGTTGACTACGAGCACCTGCAAACATGTCGTCAACTGGTTTTGCATGCCTTACGATAACTTCGGTAGATCCTTTGATAGCGCGGCTAGTTTTTTTGGTACTTTTTTGGTTCCAACGTGATTCATTCATATTATTCATTTCTGGTTCTTCCTTAGGACCTTGTGTTGCGGCCAAATGTTGAAAATCATTTCGATCAAGATTTGTTTTGGCAATATCCCGAGTATCAAATCTCAACAGTCTGCGCATGGCAAAAAATCGCATTTCTCTTAAGAAATTATACCAATCTTTTTTGGCAGGGTCGTCTTGATTTTCAGTAATCCCCTGGCTATAATAAACTTTTAAACTGCCTAGATCATTTAAACTTAGACTTACACGGCCTAGGTTGTTACCTTCTACAACAAAATCAAAATCAAAAAATCTTGCTTGCGCAGGGTCAATAGTAACTGCACCCGTTTCATCACCCATTTCTAGATTGCTGAATCGGCTACGTATTTTGTCAAAAACATCTTGGCTGATTATTTGGATAGCTTTCATATTGTTATTTAGTAAGAACTGATGTAGATAGGTAGAGGCATGTCCCATTCGTCCTCTGCTTCTTCTCGAAGTTTATCGTAAATTGCAGGATCCCATTCTTGTAATAATATGGCCATGCGTAAGGCTAACAATACACTGCTCACTAAGTCGTCGTGACTGCCTGTTTTTCCGGCAAAACTTATACCCTTGGCCACATAAGTTTTAAGTTCCGAAATTAAAGATTTAGAATGTAATTTCATTCTATTACTTTCGATGAGATGTTTTAATTTGGCACATATAGAAATTTTACTAGTATGTGTTGTGTTGAATCCTTTACGGAATCTACGCACATGGCCTTTCTTAATTGGCTCACTTAAAAACAATCCCGGGATACTTTCTTCACCAATTTCACTGATCGATACCAATGCGGCTTCGCCTACTGTATTGTTTTCTACGCTGTAATATAAACTAGCAGTGGCACCTTTTTCTGCACATTCATTTTGTATGTACTGACAAATATCTCTTAAGATCCTAACTTGCCCCTGGATAGGGGTGAGGTTATGATGCCATTCTGCTATTTGTTCAAAGCTAGGTAATTCTAACACCTGTATGGCGGCCGGGTCGCCGCCTGTGCCTAAACTAGGGTCAAGTGCTACAATATAGGTGTTTTTAGGATTGATTTTTTTATACCAACGACATTGCCCCATTTTCATAATGGGTTCTTTACCGTCAAGATCGGCTAGTTTGATACTGCTGATTAATGTTTCATCAAATACTAAAAATTCACATTCGTGTTCACGTCGGAATCGTTCTTCTCCCACACGCGATCTTTCTTCGTTGGCCCATGTTTCGTCGCGATCTGGATGTTGGCTCCAAATGGCCGTATACGGAGAAAATCCGTTTTTACCCAACGGTGTAGTATTACCGAACTCGTCCGTTCTTTTATTAGCTTCTTTCCAGATCAAAGAAAATTGATCTTCGTCACTGTTAGGTGTTGATGTAATAATTGCCTTACCACCTGTAGCCAGTGTGGGTGAGATCGAAGTCCAGAACTCTGTAGCAATGTTAGGTTCTACGTAGGCAAACTCGTCACAGTATAGTAGTGATACAGACATACCACGACCTGTTGTTTCAGTTGTTGTCTGTGCAACGATACGAGAGCCGTTGTCAAATTCAATTGATTGCTTATTATAACTGGTAACACCAGCACGTATCCAGTCGGGGCAAGTTTCGTATGCATAACGTAATCGTTGCATAATTTCCTGCGCACCTGTATATTTGTGCGCCGAGATAAGAATTGTGCTATCGGGTACAAACATACCATACCATAGCAAATAGCCTACGGCCGTTGTGGTCTTTCCCATCTGGCGCCCTAGCATATTTACGCTGAATCTATTGTCGTTGTAGCTCTGCAATAATTCTTTTTGATATTCAAATGCTTGGTATTGCATCTTGCCCTTAGTAGGGTGCTGAATAAAGAAATAATTTTCAAGAAAGAAAGCCGCACCTGTCAACGGATCTTGACATTTCAACAAGTTCTCAATATCCTGCTCACTGAACTTTTGTTGTGTGTGAGCAGTTTTAATTAACTTGGCGTCGATAGTTTTTGTTACCATACCTTTATTTACTGAAAAAAATAGCCTCCGAAGAGGCTATGTGGATTAATAGTAGATTAATCGTTATCTGTCATAATGTCGTCTTCGTCACTTTTTGTAAGTTTGACCTTACCCTGTAACTCTGGTTTATTTTTAAGGATTGCTAGGGCGTAGTTATTAGCACCTTTCCTCCAATCAAAGACTTTAATTTCACCTCTGCTTCTAAGGATTCTTCCGTCAATCTTTATATACCATGGGCCGCGCTCTTTTTCTCGTTGTGCTCTTTGCCATTCTGGATCATCTTCGTGTCCTAGTTCATGCTGTAATTCAGCACGTTTAAATGCACGTTTCTCATAATCCATTTGACCTTGCTCACGACGCTCTTGATCCATTGGATTGTAATATGAGCTTCTGCGGCCGTAAACTTCACTTACTTTTTTTTTTGATTCAGCTTCGGCTACAAACTCTTTGTATTCGGCCATTAATGATTCATATGCTGTTGGATTAGCATTAGGTTGATTGGTGCGTCGACCAAAGCCCGCTCCGGGTTGATTTTCGTGGTGAGCAAACTCTTCAGCATCAAACTCAGGGACATCACGCGGATCATTAGGGCTGTTGTCATATTGTCCCTCGTCTGTTTCTTCTTCGTCACCTGTGTGCATACGATCGATAACACTACGCATTACTTCTGTATCACTGTCACCTTGCACAGGTTCTACGGATACCATTGGTTCAGCAGTCAATGCCGCTGGCTCTTGTCCAATGCCTAAATGACTTGGTTCTACCTGATGCACGCCTGCTAGTTGCATAATGTCTTTTAGCATGCCTGTTAATTCAGAGCCGCTGGCCGCTGTCATGTTAATGGTTGCAGGTGTGCTAGAACGATCTGTTCCCATCATACCCATTGGGCCGCATTCTTCAAGGTCGGCACTTTCTTTAACAATATTTGGATTTCCGGCATCTAGCTCAGATAATCTTTTCATTAAATCGATCATTTGCATAATTATTTCCTTAGGTCCTGTGCCTGAAACTTTAGAAGACTTTCTTGTTTGACTTCAGTATCAGTGTTAAATTTTGCGGCGCCTTCTGTAGGAATTTCTTCACCGCGGGCCTTGCGTTGTAGTTTTAAAATATCGTTAAGTTCTTTGACAAATCCTGTATTGTATTTGTCGCCATAATAATCTTCAAATTTAGCATTTGGTGATTCTTTGTAATCTGGGTCATCTAACAATGCACCAGTAGGTTGCTCTTTTGGTGTTTGATATTCTTCAGTAGGTTCTCCAGGAGCACGAACTACTAAATGTTTTTTATTGATACCTAATTCTGTGCTTAGATATTCTGTTAATTCTTGTTGCGTAGTTGGATAGTCTAAAGTAACTTCATAGATGCTGACTTCACAATTTTTAACTTGAGGAAAGTCCAATGGCAAAGATTGGATAGGAGTTTTTCCAGCTTTCTTAAAGCCGCTAACTGCATATTTTTCCAGTAATGATTTTAAAGCAGTTTCCTGAGCAGTTGGGAATTCTCCAGCAACTTTAACTCTAAAGTCGTACTTTTTTACAGATTCTGAAAGGTATTGTTTAAAAGTTTTCATAGTATTATTTATTCAAATTCTTAAGTTTTTCGAGTATGCTGTTGCGATCTGTTAGAATAAATCCCTGCCCTTCTACAGTGTTGCTCTCTTCAGCACCGTGTTTTTTATCAATGGCCAATTTTTTTAACTGCAAATCAACCATTTTAAGTTTCTTGTCTATTTTGGCGCTTTTTGCAGTGATAGCCGCATTCATCATATTAGCCGCTACTTCGAACATTCGAGCACCGTATCGAGGATCTACATTCATTCCCAGATCCATTAGGTCATCGTAGGCCTGTTCTGCTTTAACTGCCAACGCATCTAGCTCTGCATCGCTGACATCGCCTAGTCCTTTAACTCTGGGCAAGGCCGCCGCAATTTTATCAAATTCTTCTAGTTTTTCTTCCAGTGTAAATGTAGGCACAGGAGGCGCTGTAGTTGCTTCAACCAATGGTTCTTCATTTGGAGCAATGTTTAGAAGATCTTCTAGTTTTTTTGTCATGTTATCATCCAGGGTGCTTTAGCTTTTACAAGCTCATATTGTTTATTTAAATATAAATTATAAGATTCAATTATTTTTGGAGTGATAGTTTTATTGGTAATTTTTGAGATAGTGTCTAGTACAATATCTCGATTGTGTATAATATCATGCATTTTTATTTTAAAAATTCTATCTTTACATTGATCAGGAATTTCAGTTTCATGCTGATAAAACTTATCAATGTCAAAGTAATTTCCAGATTCTGAAAATAATTTTTCTGTTATTGCAGGAGTTATATCTTCTGGAGAATTTATACCCTCAAATAACTGAGGCTGTTTTTCTTTTTTACTTAACCATTCTGCATGTGAAAATTCTGAAATTACTTTGAACCACATGTTCAATTGTATTCTTGGTGAATCTTTAGGAGTAACTGTTATTATAACATTTTTACAATTAGGATATTTTAAAAAAAGATCTTCCCAAACAGGCACAACGTGATCCATCATTACTAGTGGCAGGCGAGGATTTATAGGCTCGGCGTAATTATAAATCGAATCTTTATTCATATTATAATTCCGGCTGGTTCTTTGATTATGTTTTAACAACGAGCCGTGTGCATTGCCAAATTTTGAAAACGAATTTATTGGATCAATATCATAGGCAAGATTAAAAATTAATCCTGAAATAAAATTTCCACAGGTGCCGCCTAAAAAATTTACAAGATAAACATGATCATTTACCATGATAAATGTCCCACTCACTGATCACGCGAAATTTAATACCTTGATTTTTACACCATACACCGGCGGCCTGCCACTTGGCCATATTCTTAACATACTGCGCTTGATTGTAGGGATTCTTTCCAACTTTTTCTGCCAGCATTTGATTCATGGGTTTAATCTCAATCATCTCTACATGTTTTTTCATGTTCTTATCTATGTAGGTAATTACAAAATCCGGGACATAAACTGTGCCTTTTCCGGTCAATGGATCTCTATAAGGTATTCTTACTGGTTCGCTGGCCCATTGTTGCACACTGGGATTATTATCGCAAAAACTCATAAAGGTATATTCCCAGCTACTTCGATAAGTAGGATCTTTACTGCCTACATATTTTTCTGGGTGTTTTATTTTATAGATACCCTGACTAAATTTCATAGCGCAATGTTTCTACTTACTTCTTCGTTGGATATAAATTGAGGAGAGTATCCTAAAAAACTAGTCTTGTATCGATTGTAATTGATAATTTCAGATACCACAGCGTTAATTTCTACATCAGTTAATCCCCCCAATGTGTCCAGCAATTGCAAAGGATTAAAATTATCTCGCTTGGCCTGTTTGATCATGACCACAGATACTGACTCTGCAGAAATTCGATCAAATCCTCGTCCAGTAAAAAACGATCTCATAGCATCCAGTGTGCCGGCGTCAATTTCTAATGGTGAAAGAAAATAATTGTCATAGGCCTGGACAGAGCTGTAATCACTATTAGTAATTGGTTTAGGTGGTAAGTTTGTATATAGAGATTTCATTTATTTTTTGCCTAGTAAACTAATTGCTTTTGCTTCCGTAGATGCTTCGGGACTTTTAGGAAAAACTATATTTTTAGTTTCACCAAAACCCGGTGGTGTATATCTGTTTGACTGTAATGCGCCTGCGGCAATACCTGCAACTGTACCTGCTCCAACAGTATACAATTCTTTTAGTGCTTTATCTTTTGATATTTTACCTATATTTTCAACTAGCTGTTTAGTTTTTAATGCTACGCCTAGAAAATCTGCCGGGCTTGATGCAGTGGCCAGTAGGCCATCGGCGCCAAATATAGTATCAGCACCATCAATAACTCCACCGGCACCAAAAAGATTTCCGCTTGCACCAACACCTAATGGGCTAGGTGAAACATCATAATACAAGGGAGCCCACCCTGCAGGACTACGGCCTTTAATAATTTTGCCTTTCCTATAAACTACAGTTTCGTATGCCACAGTCATTTTATTGACCATGGTCCTGTTAGCTTCGTCTTGATTTAGACTGTCATGTGTCCAGTCGGCAATCATTGGGTTGACCAATGTTATTTTTGTAAAATCTGCAACTCCATGGCCTTTGTGCATAAGAAATATATCGATGCTGTCAAAGAACGGTATCTTTTGAAAGTTATCTAATCCATATGCATAAGACTTATCTGAATATTTGGTATCACCGTATTCGACAAATTTTTCTTTGTTTTTTACTTCACCGTACACGCTGTCCATGAAATAATATTGATAGTAATTTTTCCAAAGGTCCGTTGTGATGTCACTGTTATCGTCGTGGAACTCAATAGCTACATTTCCGTAGGTAAGTTTAGTTTGTACTATAGTTCTTCTATTATATTGATTAAGTGTTTCTGTAGCAATGGTAAATTTTGGTAGATCGACTCGTTTGACCAACAATCCTACATCATTTTTTCTTTTTTGTTCCCATACAGGATCAATAATGACTCCGGGATTAATATTAAAATTTACAAAATAAAGGAAATTAACCTTGGGGGCACGAGCATAGTTGTTCTGTACATAAAAACGATTAGCATGCTGATAGTCTTTCATGCTGGCATCACTGCCGCCAAATAGTCCAGTACCTATGTCATTTAAAAAATTATTGAAAGCGTTACTCATAATGATATTTATGCCAATAAAAAAGCCCGGTTTTTAAGCCGAGCTTCTTTAATATTAGTGGGGATATTATCCGCCAATAGCTAACGATCTTATAGTACGACCAACTGCCGCTCCAAGACCAGTAGGATTGCCTGATGTGTCTACTTGTAACGCATTATCGTATGTGATAGATAATGCAATATCCATAGGTTCGTTGTTTGTATAATCGCCACCTTGGTAAGTAGCTTGTTTAATAAAACATCCGTGATACTCAAAAGCTTCTAGTACATTAGGTTCGTATGCTCCGTTGCCGCCGTCCAGGATTTCGACACGCATTAAGAATTTGTAATCAATACCAGACGCCGCACCACTTTGCTCAAAGAAATCAAACTGTTTCTGCATCTGTTCGCCAACCTTCTTGCTCACAGCATTAGTTACATCATCACGTAAGGTTAGTGTCGCGTCTGCAAAACTATGACGACCTGCTAGTTTTACAGTACTGTTATAAACTGCTAGCTTGATCTCTTCAAAACTGATAACTGGGCGAGTAACATTCATTACCTGCTTGGTTAGTTCTGTACTCGGAGTACCTGCAACACCAAAACCGTCTAAGGTAACGCGGAAGCGGTATCTTAGTTTTGGCATCAACAGACCCTGCGTATTAGAGCTTTGGTCTGTATTCAGCGGTACTGTAAATCTATTTAAACTTGAAATTGGCATTTAAATGCTCCTTCTTTAATTTTCAATTAGTTTGATCCAGGAAATCCTGCACCGAGGTCGCCGCTGGCAATAGCACCGGTGTTAAGTATTCTCAACGGAATGTAAATAAACTCCACTGCCTTAACTGGTTCAATAGCTACGTCTAACCATAGTTCACTGCGATCAATTCTAGCAGGGGTGTTGTTACTTGTGTCGCAAACAACAATGAAATCGTACAATGCTCGTTGACCAACTAATTCGATTAGTAGGCTTTCAGTAGCCGCTTTGATTTCTCTACGAGTCTGTGCATCGTTTGGTTCAAACAAGAACGGCTTAGCTAAGATTGCCAACTGTCTACGCAAGTATGCTACTAAACGTGCCACGTTGATACGATCTAATGCAGAAGCATCTTTGCTACGTGTATACTGACCAAAGTTCACAATACCTACACCTGGTAGTGTGGCAATTGGGTTAACTTTAATGTCATGTAAAGTATTTCTCAGACCTTCATAAAGAGCTACAGTTTTAAACTCACCAGTTGTTGACTCAATGTATCCTACGGATGTAGCATTGTCGACGCCGCCCCGGCGTGTTCCTGCTGGAGCAAACCACTGATAGCTCTTAGCATCACTATTAACAATAGTACGCAACATCATATGACTTGGAGGTACAACAATATTTTTGCCTGTATTATCTGTCGTAAAACCACTTGGATAGAACATAGACATGTAGCTGTCATAAGTTACTGCACCTGTGTCGCCGTTGTCAAATGCAAGGGCTTTATTAGAACCCCAGTTGGTTAATGTAGTTGCGTTAGGCTCTAAACGGAACGGAGTGTCTCCTACCACAAACGCAGTCTGACCGCGATCAGTATTTAGGCCAACCATGTTAGCAATTGCTTCCGGATAACCAGGTGTAGCAATCAAATTATAAACCAAGGTGTCAGTATCACGAACATCTGTATTTGTATCGATTGTAGCTTTTAGTTTAGAAACAACAAATGCTCTCTGTGCAAGACGACCAAATGTACCAGAACCATCTTCATTGTTAGGGCTTACTGTTACCCAACGATCAGCAGTATAATCACTCATATCATCATTGCCATACATGCTGTTTAGACCGTTATTGGCCATGGTGTCGATGTGACCTACAACATACTTTTTAATGTTAAACCCGCTTCTGCGCAGATTCCATAGTCGAGTACCTTTTGGATACAATAAAGGATCAACTACATCTGGATCAACATAATTACTAACTAACATGTCAGTGATTGGTGTGACATATTCCATGTTATCTTCGCCGTTATCGCTCCAACGAGCATCACGGAATACCCAACCGTTTGGACTAGTTTGATCTGTTACATCTTGTAGTACCCATGTTAGTGTACTTCCATCCCAGACATAAATGTCTTTGCCATAACGATCAGCGTTAGCGGTACTAACCCAGATATCGCCATCTTGTAGGTCGGTGGTACCGTCGCTTTGAGTAGTCGGTTTGGTAGCACTAATAATAGGGCCGTTGGCGTTGGTTTTATTTTGACCGCCAACCATGCCGCCTAAGAAATTATCATAATTCTTATAACCTACCCATTTAGTTCCATCATTGATCATGATATCCACTTGGCTTAGTCTAGCATCATACCAAATAGTACCATTTGCCGGAAGTGTATAAGGAGCTGTCGGAGTAGCTTCGTAAACCAAAGGTTTCCAGTTAGTGGCAATAAAATTAAAGCTGTAAGGATCGGAACTAGGTGCCTGATATAAGTTAGCTGTGCCAGTTTTATTTGACAAATTATATGCTGAGAACCCGGAAATAGCTAACGGGGTGTGAGTTGCATCTTTAAATTCAATATCGCCGCCCTTGGCGTGTGTAATTGTTACTTTATGCGTGGTATCATTATAGCTAGCAGAAATGTTAACTAACGAAGATACGTTGATGGCTTGTACTAACTGAGCACCCACAGTAGCGGTAGACGAACCAACTACTGTAATTGTAGCAGTAGAACTCCATGTTGACGTATTAACCAATGTTTCTCTAATTACAAAAGTGCTATTTGCAGACTGAGTAGCTGTAGAAGCCGCACTAACAATACTGGTAGGGCTAGTAGCATTTCTGCGCCACACACGGAATTCTGCACGATCACTAGAGTCGGGCTGATGTTGTGTATCAAACTCAACAAAAATTGTACCTGCTGGAATATTTTTTCCACCTCCTGCAAGATCTAATTTTTCAATCGCTTGACGTGTGCTATCATACAAGGGAGCATTTACAGTGCTCCATGTTTGTGTTGCACCACTATAATATTTTACACTCCAATTAGCACCAAGGCCCGGAGTTGTGGTTTTAATCCACACACTGCCATTAACGGTTGCTGTGGTAAAACTTGGTATTTGAGTATGCGGACTCAACACCAATGATCTACTATTTTCAAAATTTTCAACTACAGGGGCCCATGCACTGGTTGTTGCAGTGGTCTTGTAGTAAAGTGTGTTAAGATAATTTAGTCCGTTGTCTGATGTAACGTACATAGCATAGTCGCCTTGCTTACCAAAATTATCTTTTGGTCTTCCAGCTAATGATGCTGTGGTTTTATTTGTGTCGTCAATAATTAAAGGTGTTTTAGAAACAAATGATCCACGCCCACTTGAATTCCATTCATTAATTCCAAACAATGTAGATTTTGTATCTAGCCAGTATGTTCCTGCAGTTGGTGCACCGCTTGGGATATCAGTCTTGGGTACTAAGGCACCTAAGTCAACATCGGCACGAGCAACATATGCTCTTGAGCTAACACCTAACAAACTATACGCGGCCTGTAGCCCGTATTCGTTTAACTCGCCGCCGTGAATTGGATTTCCGTTAACATCAGTGTAGAATGTTGGGGTACCAAATGTGTCTGTTAAATCTCGCTGACTTGTAATTATCCAGACCTTACCAGCATTCGCGGCAGTTGTTCCCTGCGCTGTGCCTGTGCCTGAGGAATTCTTTTTGTCTTGCGCAGTTGCAACAAAAATCATCGGTGTTGTTGATGGAGCCGAAGGAGTATAAAAACTTTCGTCTATTACACTTACTGAAACTCCTGGTGAACCTAATGTAGCCATTATCAATCTCCTTGGTGGATTACTTTGTTTTATTTAGCCGGTATGGTAAAAAAATAGTGGTTAAATACAAGTAGAAAAGGGCACTAAAAGGGCGGTATATGAGAAAATTATGTAAACAATGCGGTCAACGGCCACGTGCTATTAACTATTATAAAGAAGGTAAAACATTTTATAGGTCTAAATGCGACCATTGTGCTAGAGGTAGCCAAAAAGAAAGGCCCCTATGGGCCTTGTCTGGATATCAAAAAAAGAATTCTTGCGATAGGTGCGGGTTTAAATCACCTCACACAGAATCGTTTAACGTATTTCATGTGGATGGTGATTTAACCAATTGCAGGTACGCCAATCTTAAGACTGTGTGTGCAAACTGTCAGAGAGTTCTGCATAAAGAGGGCGTTCGCTGGCGTCAGGGGGATTTGACACCTGACTTTTAATGGCATTGAATAAATCATCAATAGTCCCATCATTGTCTATGGTAACGTCAATGGCTCCGCCTACCCAGGCAGATTCACTAGAATGGATTCCCTGTTGTTCGAGGCGCTGTCTGCCTATTGCCCAACCCACAGTTCTTTCACCTTTATTAAAGTTCACTGCATGATCGTACCAGTCTGGTTCGGGTCCTCGCCTAACACGAATAACTTTTCCGCCAGCGTTTTTAATAGCAGTTATTTCATTAGGAAAACGAACATCGCTAATCACAATGTCGTCTTTGCTGTTGCGCAATCTATTTTCTAAACTAGCAATCCAAATATCATCGTGGAATCCTTGGCGGCAGACTTCTGTGCCCCAGTGTTGTAATACCCAGCGAGGTGTTAGATTGGGCATGTTTAATCGGTCAGCCCACCATGCGTCAACCTGTTCACGCCATTCTCGAGCTTCGTTGGTGCGGCCTTCTAGGAGAACACGATCCCATCCGAATACAGCTGATACAGCATCCTTTAATGTATTGGCAAATGAGTCACGTCGAAATCCGTGAAAATTAACTAGATAATCTGCGGCAGTATCTTTGCCCGAACCAATAAAACCAACGAACCCAATAATCATAGTGTCTCCTTGCGATACTATAATTTACTATAATTAGGTATAATTGTCAATAATTTTATTAGCCAATTACAAATGTCAACGGAGTTCCGCCTTCTTTGTAGTTGATTAGATCTGCTTCGAGGATTTCTATTTCAGCTTTGCCTTCGTTTTTAAGGGCTGTGCCGTTTAACTGTGTACCGCCCTGAGGACTGGCGATTGTGCCAAATTTTTCACGTGCTTCGCCCAGCATGATTTTGCACGTGGCCAAACTATAATCTTTTAACCATTGTCCTGCAAACGGGTCTTGTAATAGATTAAAGTCAGGACGATAATTGTACATCCACATCAGCACTTCTTCGCTACTCCTAGGCCGTTGCATGATGGTTAACAATTTTGTAGTTTTATTAAATGTGAAATTAATGTCGCTACCAAACATTTTACCTACTTGCTTTTGGTATGAAGCAAAGGCATAATAAGTGGCTAGGCCACCCATGTTTGTACTGGTTAACAAGTAAGTGTTGGAATAGGCCAAGTTGAACGGTTCAAACAAACTTCCGCCGTCGCCGCCTCCGGATCTTGATCCAATACTACGTCTAAATAGTTGTCGAACTTCTGTAACTTCTTTAGGCAAAACATAATCATTTTGATCTACCTGAAGAGTTAATACTCCGAAGCTTTCTTCAGCCGCGTTGCTACTGCGTTGGCGGAATTTTGCAAGGGCACGATCTATTCCGGTATTGTAATGTACTGGATCTAGTTCTACATCAACCATGCCTGCGCCCAACATGGCCTGCACATAGTCAATCACTTTTTGGCGTTCGTTTTCGGTTTCAGTCATACGAATATTTATCTATAAATATAAGACTATGCCAAGACTATCACTATATCGTCCAGAAAAAGGACCTGATTTTAAATTCTTAGATCGTGTAATTAACGAGCAATTTCAAGTTGGCGGTACAGATGTATTTGTACACAAATATCTAGGCCCAGTTGATCCTACTCAAGGAGAAAGTACGCCCAGTACTCCTGTGAACGCCAACGAAATTCCAGAATTAGGAATACAGGATCTTATCTTTATGGAAAATAGAGATCGTCATTATGCCCCTGATGTCTATGTAATGCGTGGAATTTATACCATGCAGGATTTAGATTTTAACCTAAGTCAGTTTGGTCTATTTTTAACCAATGATAATATTCTAATAACATTTCATCTAAAAAATACTGTGGATAATTTGGGTAGAAAAATCATGGCAGGTGATGTGATAGAATTACCACACCTTAAAGACGAATATGCCCTAGACAATAGTCTAGTGGCTTTAAAAAGATTTTATGTTGTGCAAGACGTAACAAGGCCCGCCAGTGGATATTCAGCCACATGGTATCCTCATCTTGTACGTGCTAAATGTGTTCCGTTAGTTGATAGCCAAGAATTTAAAGAAATATTGGATGCCGATGCAGGTGCAGGAGATGGCAGTACGCTACGCGACCTCTTGAGCACATACCAACAGAGCATTGAAACCAATGATCAAATTATTGCACAGGCCGAGGCCGATACTCCTCAAAGTGGATTTGACACCACTAACCTTTATGTGATCCCCACATCGGAGTCAACAGGATTGGTTAATATTAATGATACCAGTCGTATCAGCACTCTTGATGCAATTGGCGATGCCAGTATTGAGCAGGCCATATTAGATGCCAGTATGGTACTGCAAAGTCCCAATCAAGACTACTATGTCAAGTCAGGGTATCTTGCGGGTGACGGTAAACCGCCAAATGGTGCACCATACGGGTTTGGAATATCTTTCCCAACTAATCCTATCGTAGGTCAATTTTATTTGAGGACTGACTACTTACCAAATAGACTGTTTAGATATGACGGAAGACATTGGCTCAAATTTGAGGACAATGTTAGAATGACTTTGAACAATTTTGGGTCTGCAGATGTGGCTTCGGGAACATGGGCAGGAAAAGCCGTACGTCAAACACAGAAAACAGGATTTATCAATAACACAAATACAGCTACTATCGCTGGAGAGGTTGTGGTAGAACGACAAGCTCTAAGCAAAGCACTTAAACCTAAAGCGGACGGTTAATAATGGACTTTTTCTATGATGGTCAGGTACGAAGATACCTAACACAATTTATGCGTATCATGAGCAACTTTTATGTTAAAGATGCTAAAGGTCAACTGACTAGAGTTCCTGTACGGTATGGGGACATGAATCGCCAAGTTGGTTCAATACTGAAGAAAAACAGTGAAAATACCATACCTAGTGCGCCATTTATTGCCTGTTATATCAAAGATTTGCAGTTTGACCGTTCAAGATTACAAGACCCTAGTTTTATCAGTACTACTAATATTAGAGAACGTGCAGTTGATCCAGTAACAGGCAAGTATGTTAATCAACAGGGCAAAAATTATACAGTAGAAAAAATCATGCCAACTCCATACTTGGCAGATTTTGCGGCAGATATATGGACCAGTAATACAGATCAAAAATTGCAGTTGTGGGAACAAATTGCAGTATTATTCAATCCTAGTTTGGAATTACAGACTACTGACAACTATATTGACTGGACCAGTATTAGTGTGTTAACTCTAAAAAGTCAATTGTGGAGTAGTCGGAGTGTACCTCAAGGATTAGAGCAAGATATAGACATCTTGAACATGACCTTTGAAACTCATGTTTGGATTACTCCTCCGGTTAAGGTCAAACAACTTGGAGTTATTACCAAAATTATTACCAATGCCTTTGCAATTCCTGCAGGCACAATTGCGGCAGACTTTAATAATGGTGATGCGGTACTAGGAGCAATGAGTTCTGATGTGTTTACTACGATAATTACTCCCGGAGAATTTGATCTACTGGTATTAGACAATGTGGCCAAGTTAATTTCAAATGGCTCACAGGGAAATGTTATTAATATTTCAGTTCCCGGGATTGAAAATTCTTGGTTAAAATTATTAGATCTATACCCGGGGCAATTCCGTGCAGGATTAAGTCAATTAAGATTATCTAAACCAGACGGTAATGAAATAGTGGCCTACATCAGCATGGATCCCACAGATGAATCTAGGATGATTTTAAATTTTGACGCAGACACTGTGCCTAGCAATACTATCATTGCAGGTAGAGGAACAATAGATGCTATTATTAATCCCGAAACATTTAATCCACAGAATAAAATCACAGGCACACGATATCTAATATTAGAAGATTTAAACATCAACAGTGAATACGGTCAGCCTGGTTATGACGGTCCGGATGCTTGGAAAAATGCCGATGATACTGATCCGCAGGCACACGCCAATGATATTATAGAATGGGATGGCAGTGCATGGACTGTGGTATTCAATTCAGCTAATACCTCCTCAGTAACTTACATAACTAACTCATACACCGGTGTCCAATACAAGTGGGCACAGCATTCTTGGAGCAAGAGTTTTGAAGGTGTTTATGATAAGGCTTTATGGCGTCTAATTCTTTAAATCAAATTATCTGTAGTGGCGGATTATTCCTAGCCAAAGATACCAAACGATTCTTATTACTGCTGAGAAGTCAAGGAAAAACTGCGGGCACATGGGGACTGGTTGGAGGCAAAAAAGAGCCTGCAGATCTTACACCTTACGATGCACTGACCCGCGAAATTTCAGAGGAAGTGGGCGCAACACCTAAGATAAAAAAAGTTGTGCCATTAGAATTGTTTACCAGCAACGATCAAAATTTCCACTATAATACCTATGTATTGATAGTTGACAAAGAATTTACCCCTGTGCTCAACAAAGAACACGAGGGGTATGCTTGGGTAAAATACAGTAGCTGGCCTAAGCCACTACATCAGGGTGTAAAAAATAGTTTTGTCAACAAAACTATCAAAACTAAAATCGAAGTCTTGTTAGATTTAATCTAACAAATCAGGACCAAACGCCCATGTGCCTAGATGGCGCATTTCCATACTGAGATTTGTATCAATTTTTACAGTATAACCTGCATCGGCCATCTTCATGCAAAAATCCATGTCCTCGCCTAGATGATCGTTGCTTTCCTCAGTCCAATGAAATTCAAACCAAGGTTTAGGGATTTCTTGTAGTATACTGGTCTTGACCAACATACAGCCCATACCTATACCTTCAACGGGTACCAATTTATCTCGTGGTTCAAATGGTAGGGGATTTTCCCAGTCGCCTATGGTCTCGTATGCAACACCTTTAGCTGGTAACTGTCTACGAATGTAATTGCAGGCCACAACTGGTTCATTATGTGCTAGTAATCTCAAGGCAGTGGTAGCTGGAAATATCATGTCTGAGTCTAACCACAACATATATTCTGCGCCGATAGCCTGAGCTTCGGCGGCTAATCTAGCCCGTTGTGTGAGCAATACAGTACTGGCATCGTATACCACATGAGTATCGAGGCCATTCATTGTGTTTAGTTTGACCAGTTCTACCAAACATTTGCTAAACCCAGCATGTAACATGTCTCTGCAGGGCACTAACACGGCAAGTTTATTTTTCTTCAGGCTCCACTTGCTGGCCGAAAAAACGTTCTTGCTCATGCGCCGGCTACATCTTGACTCAGTGTTTCGCCTTGAATAACCAATTCAAGAACAGAGTTAATGATGTCCTGTGTACGTTTGGCACAGAGAATAAAATCTGTTGGGCTTAATTTGCAGGTAGCCGACATGGTTTCGTAACTGACACGTTCTTTGGTCAGCACTTCGAGAGCACTGGTACGAGCCAGTGTTTCGATAAAATTTTGCTGAACGATCTCATCCTTGTTTGACAATAGTTCGATGCAGGCATCTTCTTCCATGTCATTGGCAAGATCTAACAAAATTTCTAACTCTTGGTTTTCTTCTGGAAGACGGCTGTCGATTTCTTCAAGTGTTTTAATTCTTTCTAAGAAAGCCATTAGGGTTTTTGGATTCGACGCACGATCGTTCCATGTAACATTGTCCAATTCCCAACGACTAGGTCCAGTTTGTGCTAAGGTAAGAATTTTATCTATGTCTAATTTTCTATTTTTCATTTTAATCCGTTATGAATAGGTGTAAGGCGTAGTCCTACCACCGAATGTTGAGGAGAAAGCAATTGTGGTACCAGTTGCTTTACCGCCGTAACTATTACCCAGTGTAGCACTAAGTCTAATGTTTAGGCCGGCTGACGGAGCTGTGTTTGTATATGCCTGATAAACACCGCCCATCTTTATTGCTGATCCTGTTGCTGGTAAAATTGCCATCTGTTATTTTCCTCGGTGGCTGGTTATTTATTGACCAGCTGATTCACCAACTGCTGAAGTTGAGCGATTTGCTGTTGCTGTTCTTTTATGGCTTCAACCAACAATGGTACCAATTTTTCGTACTGAACCGTTTTATAGTTTTCACCTGATTTACTTACACCTTCTGCTGTTTGATCAAATGGTGCTAGTTTAACTGCCTGGGGTAGTACTGCTTCTACCTCATCGGCAAATAATCCAACAACGTCTACATTTTTTTCGAATCCAAAACTCTCAGCAAGATCGTTTGGTGTATAAGTGATACCATTTAGATGCAATACTTTTTCTACTGCATTGTTAATGGGGTTGACGTTTTCTTTTAATCTACGGTCCGAATAGTAGGCTGTAATTTCACTAGTGGCAATGATTTGACCAGTCACATGTAATGCTTGTGCAGGTGCTGTGTTTGCAATACCAACATAACCTGCAGAACTGATACGCATACGTTCAAATGTAGATGTAAGATTTGTGGTGGTATCATCATGTGTGTAAAACGATAAATGTGTACCCCAGGTTGACGCACTTGCGGTTCTTTGTCCACTGATCCCACACCAGTGACTTCCAGGACCAGTACTAAACCACACACCAACTGATGTATCGTCATTGTTACTGTTGTCAATCGTAAGGCCTTTCATTGAAGTACCGTTGACAGCATTACCGCCGGTAATAGTTGCACCTGCTTCTCGAATGTGTAATCTAGTGCTCGGTGTAGACACGCCGCCGATACCAACTAACCCGGAATTGTTAATTAATAAGCGTAAATTTGTTGTGTTGTAAAATCCAAATTCGCCGGCACCTGTTGCACCTGCAACAAATTTCATCATTGCATCGCCGCTATTCACTGCTGTCGCTAGGCCTACAGTATAACCATTGGCATTATTTCCGTTATATTGTATTTTTGTAGCTACTGAATCAGCAAATGCCAACGGAACCCCAGGAGTAGTAGTGCCAATGCCCACATAACCAGTACTAGCGTTAAATCCTACCGGTACACTGGTTGCTACAGTCGCCGCGGCTGAAGTTGATCCACTTGCACTAACACCTACGATGTATTCAAATGCGTTGGTGTTAGCAGTGGCGTTGATGTTGCCTGTATAGCCTGCGCCAGCACTGGCACTGTCTGCTAATACAGCTCTTTGTACATATGTTGTGCTGGTGTTACCACCGTGAACAACCACGTTACCGCTATATGTTAACGCACCAGAACCTGCACGGCCTAGTTTAGAAGTGGTATCTGCATTACCAAATATGATATATCCGTTTGCGGGGCTTTGTTGACCTCTGATACTCATAGTATCGGCGATATTAATATCGCCAATCCAGGCATCATCTCCGACTTTAAAGTTGGTTCCACTGCCGTTATTTGTAGCCGCAATAGTATCTGCAGTTAATGATCCCGAAGAAGGATTAATGTAAACAGTACTAGTTGTATAAACACTCATTGCAGTTGCTGATGCATTATTAGCACTAACAAATGTTGGGTAATATGATGCACTGGCAGGTTGTGCCTGTGTTTGAACTTGAGCAGAAGAACCCGCACTTCCTGAAGCACTATCTGCCTGTACAGCTCTCTGCACATACATAGTACCAGTACTGACATAAGTAGGAGCACCCGCACCTGCACTTTGTAGGAATTGACCTGCTGTACCGGGTCCAACAAATCCAGTTGTATTAGCGGCTGATTGATAGTGTAGCTGACCAGTAGTACCACCTGCAATGGCCACACTGCTGGCCATCAATGTGGCAGTATTCAAGGTCCAGGTCTGTGCAGTACTGCCATTAAATGCCGAACCAGTTAAGCCAGTTCCTGCAGAATGTGAAGCAATGGTTGCATAGGCAATACCCGCATTAGTCGTAGTAGAAGCCGAAACTGAATTGGCCATCAATGTGGCAGTATTCAAGGTCCAAGTCTGTGCAGTACTGCCATTAAATGCTGATCCAGTTAAGCCAGTTCCTGCAGAATGTGAAGCAATAGTTGCATAGGCGGTGCCCGCATTAGTTGCAGTAGAGGCCGAAACTGAATTAGCCATCAATGTGGCAGTGTTCAATGTCCAAGTTTGTGCAGTACTGCCATTAAATGCTGATCCAGTTAATCCAGTTCCTGCAGAAAGTGAATTGCTTACTTGCACAGCACTGGCCATCAATGTGGCAGTGTTTAAGGTCAAAGTGATTGCCGCACTACCGTTATAACTGGTGCTTGGAGATCCGCTCAGACCAGTACTGATTGTTAATGCGTTGGCCACACTGCCTGCGCCTCCGACAGCACTGTCTGCCTGTACAGCTCTCTGTACATACATAGTACCAGTACTGACATATGTAGGAGCACCTGCACCGGCACTTTGTAGGAATTGACCTGCTGTACCAGGTCCAACAAATCCTGTGGTATTGGCGGCCGATTGATAATGTAGTTGACCAGTAGTACCTGCTAAAATGTTGGCCGCATAACCAACTTGTATAGTTGAAGTAGTAGTATAAACAGGAGCACTGGCGCCAGCTGATACTAATAGTTGACCACTAGTGCCAGGGCCAACAAAAGCAGTGGTATTAGCCGCACTTTGATAAACTAATTGGCCAGTAGTACCAGCAGTAATATTATCCGAATATCTAGCACTGTTGACATAGATGCTGGCAGTATTAGTATACGTAGGAGCACCTGTGCCAGCCGACACTAACAACTGACCACTGGTGCCAGGCCCTGCAAACCCAGTAATACCGGGTGCCGATTGATAGACCAATTGACCAGCAGTGCCGCCGGCAACATTGCTTGAAGTGGTAACTGTGCCTGTTACATTACCTGTGATGTTACCAATAATACTGCCACTGGCATAGATAGTGCCGTTGACCTGTAATTTATAAGCACCTTGGCTGGTCGTATAGCCCATCAGGCTATAACCATTGGTGTCAATTCTATTATATTCGGTATTGTTTACGCTGAAGGTTATAGGTGAGCCAATAGCATTAACAGTACCAGTGGTGATCGCACCTGCACTATTCTGTAAGAACGACAAATTACTGGCTATGGTCATCTTGGTTTCCTAAATTATTCACTATATTTACCGGCTAAATTTTTAACCAATTCTTCTAATTTTTCTATTCTGCTGTTTTGATCATTGATGGTCTGTTGCTGTTCTTTGATAGCCTCAACTAATAACGGCACTAGTTTTTCGTATTGAATAGTTTTATAGTTTTCACCTGATTTACTGTCGCCATTTTCACCTAAGTCAAAGGGCGCAAGTCTTGTAGCTTCAGGTAAAACTGCTTCTACTTCATCTGCAAATAAACCTACTAGTTTAGTCTTTTGATCGTAGCCAAAACTGGCCGCCAATTCATTTGATGTATAAGTTATACCATTTAATGACAACACTTTTGTAACCGCATTGTCAATAGGCTTGACATTTTCTTTTAATCTTCGATCTGAAAAATATGCTGTAATCTCACCAGTAGCAACAATTGATCCAGTCGTGGACGTTGTGGATGTTCCTACTGACAATGCACTGGTAAAATAACCCCAACCGCCGCTGTAAAGACCAATAGTGTCAGCGGCCGCGGCTGTGGTAAAAAATCCATTATAATACTGGTCAACACGGAATCTATAAACACCTGATGCACTTGATACACGTAAGGTGTTATCGATTCCGTTACCTACAACATCAAACATAGCACCTGGAGAGGTTGTGTTAATACCAACTTTTCCAGTAGAATTAACTAAAAACTTTAATGTACCACCACTGTAAAAACCATGTTCACCTGCCGAAGTTTGACCAGCATTATACTTGAACAGGCCGTCGCCACTATTTACTGCGGCTTGTTTTTCAATAGCATAGTAGTTGGCCGCGTTGGCATTCAGTTGAATCTTTAAACCCGTAGCATCAGTGAATGATAATGGCGCACCTGGGGTGCCTGACCCAATCATTACACTACCACCACTTATTAATAAGTTTCCGCCTGAACCACCGTTTTGGTTAACACGGATAGACATGTTGTTATAACTGTTAAGATAAGCAGTATTACCATTTTCGTAGATACTAAATGAGTTAACTGAACCAGTACAATTTAAGAAGTATCTATCAGTTCCTGAATTAACGTTGATTGCTAGAGCAGTTGATCCAGGAGTAGAAATGTAATGTTGTCCAGTAGCTGGATTGATATAAAAGCTACTGGTAGTATACTCTGACATCGCAGTCGCTGATGCATTGTTAGCCGACACAAATACTGGATAGTAGTTAGCGTTGGCTGTTTGAGCCTGTGTGGTCACCTGTGTAGCACTGGCCGCGGCTAAACTGCTAGGAGCAACCCAGGTTGGGGGTGCATCGCCGTTACTCTGTAGTACTTGGCCACTTGATCCGTATGCTGTGCCACTTGCCCCAAAACTAACACCACCGTTGGCTGTCAATCGCAATCTTTCTGTAGCACTTGTATTCCATCTATGGGTTAAGTACCCCATAAAATATGATTGTGCATTTCCAGTTCCAAATGCACTACTAACGCCAGCGGTAGTACCAGTATTAAGGTTGAATACAAGTGCGTTACCGTCAGTGGTTCCCAGAGAGTCGTGTCGACTTTGGACATAATGTGTATATCCACCTGAACCATACTGAAATGCTATTTGAGAAAGGTTACTACCACCACTAGAAACATCACCATTTACCAGTTGTATTTTGGCATTTGAATATGTGGTAGTACCGCCTATTGCTACAATGCCACTAGTAACATATAAAGAGTTTGTCATAGTTGTAATACCATTATGGTATGTACCACCGTTGACCGCAAATTTCTCACCAGAGTAACCTGTGGTTCCTCCAACTACCATTATATTACTAGTTCCAGATGTAATAGTTACAATAGATGCACCATTGGCCTCTGTGACATCATCTTCTCTAATGATCCTAAAAGCACCGTAATAGTTGTCTATACTCCATCTGTAACCAAAACCTGGAGAACGCATTACGAATTGGCCGCCTTCACCTGCAGGATCTGTGATAGATTCAATACGACCAGAAACAACTAGTTTACTGCTGGTGCTTAAGAAAGTTGTATTAACGCCAACTTGCCCAGTAGCAGGATTAATTATGAATGTTCCTGTTGTGTAAACACTCATTGCGGTTGCCGATGCATTGTTAGCACTGACAAATGCGGCATAGTAAGTTGCGTTGGTAGGTTGTGCTTGTGTTTGAACTTGAGATGAACTACCTGCTGAACCTGTTACACTGTCAGCCAGTACGGCTCTTTGCACATACATGGTACCGGTATTGACATATGTAGGAGCGCCAGCGCCCGCACTCTGCAGGAATTGGCCAGCAGTACCAGGTCCAACAAATCCTGTGGTATTAGCCGCGGATTGATAAACCAGTTGTCCAGTAGTACCACCTGCGATAGCCACACTGCTGGCCATCAATGTGGCAGTATTCAATGTCCAAGTCTGTGCAGTACTGCCGTTAAATGTTGATCCAGTTAATCCAGTACCCGCTGTATGGGCCGCAATGGTTGCATAGGCAATACCTGCGTTGGTTGCTGTAGAAGCCGAAACTGAATTGGACATCAATGTAGCAGTGTTTAAGGTCAAAGTGATTGCCGCACTGCCATTATAACTAGTGCTTGGAGATCCACTTAGACCGGTACTGATAGTCAATGCATTGGCCACACTGCCTGCACCGCCAACTGCACTGTCTGCTTGTACGGCTCTTTGCACATACATGGTACTAGTGCTGACATAAGTAGGAGCACCTGCACCCGCACTTTGTAGGAATTGACCAGCAGTACCGGGACCAACAAATCCAGTGGTATTGGCCGCACTTTGATAAACTAGCTGACCAGTAGTGCCTGCTAATATGTTAGCTGAATAACCGACCTGGATAGAACCTGTATTGGTATATACCGGAGCACTTGCGCCGGCTGAAACTAATATTTGATTAGCAGTACCAGGACCAACAAACCCAGTAGTATTGGCCGCACTTTGATAAACTAATTGTCCGGTAGTACCTGCTAATATG
>Ga0304730_1000306_pt1 | contig 43031 bp, 31 predicted proteins | sample M_130628_MF_Meta_FD_190474 | JGI IMG/M metagenome (GOLD analysis project Ga0304730, IMG submission 190474) | Freshwater microbial communities from Lake Montjoie, Canada to study carbon cycling - M_130628_MF_MetaG (v2) (version 2) | ecosystem: Environmental > Aquatic > Freshwater > Lake | place...
TCAGATAATACGGTTTGACCCAATGAATTTGTGATGGTAACGTTAAGATTTGATTTGAGTTCATCTGTTGTTATGAATTGAATGTTTAAAATTCCGTTACTCGGATTTGGATAGAGGCTAACTTCGCCATCAAGTTCAACTGGCTCACTAATACCTACAACACTGTTGCAGGGCAAAGCACTTTCACAAAAATTACTATCCACTTTAAGTAACCATAAATCTTGGTTGCCCGTTCCTCCGTTTGCAAAAACCGGTATTAAAAACCCTGCAAAGCAATAGCCTTTATCTTGTGTTTGAATAACATGTCTAAAATAATTTTGACTACCTAATTCCTTATAAAACTCTTTATAAAATAAACTATCTCCATTTTGGTTAAGTACGTTTATGGTGCCTATTACACTGTTATCAGTATTAGCTTTTTGTCCAACCATTAAAAGATTTCCTTGCGTATTTTCAATAATTGACCCTGACGGGTCTGCATATAGTGCGGCTACATTGTATTTTTTTTGCCAAATAACCACATTGTTCGGAGTTATTTTTTGAACTTGTAATCTGTAATATTCGTTTGAGCCTGAGGTATATGATTTATATCTATTATATACTAAGATATTTCCATCTTTCAAGGTTAAAGCCTTACTCACACCATAACCTCCATTGGTGTTTATAATTTTTTGCCAAACTATATTTCCTGCGGTATCTAATCGCATAACAAAAGCATCTGTATTACTTGTGTGATGTCCAATTCTTAAACCTCCTACTATTAAATCCCCTTGTAATGTATCTATACTGATGGCATTTTCATCCATGTTCGTTAAACCTATTTTCTTTTTCCAAATTTCATTGCCAGCAGTGTCTGTTTTAATAAGTAAAATATCTGCATTACTTTGTAATGTGTCATCAACATAGCCTAACATGTAAATTTTATTATCTGTGTGTTTTATAAAAGTATTTATCATATTATTTGAATAAGGATAACCATAAGTTAAAAATCTTAAACTATCTAAGTTAGAATCAAAGCGCCACAAAAATGCTTTTGAATTATACCCATGATAAACCCAACTACCAGCTGCATAAAATTGATTAGTTCCTTGTCTTATATAGTGGCTATTAGGAGCTTCTAAATTATCTCCATTCCACCCGAAAGTTTTTTTTCTAAATACAGTACCATCTTGATTAAAAAGATATAAAGACAGTGCTATATTAAATCCAGAAAAGCCTTCTGCTCCTACTGCTAAGTATTTATTTTGAAATGTATCTAATCCAACAGTTAAATCAAAACTGCCTGTATTATCGTACCTATTATTAAAATAGTTTTGGGCTTGACTATTAAATAATAATAAACAAAGTGCAAGCACCAATCTATGAGTTAACTTTCTCATATTATTTTAGTATAATAATTTTTCCAGTTTTTATGGCAGTATAGTTATTTATAATTTTATATAAATAAACGCCATTCATTAAATCGAGCATATCTATTTTTTGACTTTCCTTTGTATTTATTAAGGTTTCTGTTTTTAGTAAGCGGCCGTTCACCATTTAAGCTAATGCAATAATTATTATTAGGCAGTTTAACCACACTCAAAACAATAGATGTTTTTACTTCATTTTTGAACGACTATTTTTTGAGTTAAAGTTTTATTTTTTGTTTTAACCGTTACATAATATAATCCATCACATAAATGTTCGATATTTAGTGCAGAGTTTTGTTTATTCACCACTTCATATAATACAACCTGACCCAATGAATTTGTAATGGTAACGTTAAGATTTGATTTGAGTTCATCTGTCGCTATGAATTGAATGTTTAAAATTCCGTTACTCGGATTTGGATAGAGGCTAACTTCGCCATCGAGTGCAACTGGCTCATTAATGCCTACAACACCGTTGCAGGGCAATGCACTTTCACAAAAATTACTATCCACTTTAAGTAACCATATATCTTGCGTGCCGGTTCCTCCGTTTGCAAAAACCGGAATTAAAAACCCTGCAAAGCAATAGCCTTTATCTTGTGTTTGAATAACATGTCTAAAATAATTTTGACTACCTAATTCCTTATAAAACTCTTTATAAAATAAACTATCTCCATTTTGGTTAAGTACGTTTACGGTTCCTAAACAACTATAATTAGTCGAGCCTTTTTGACCTGCGATAACAATATTTCCTTGTGTGTTTTCCAAAGCTACAATACCATCTGCTTCGCAATTAGGACTATTGTATTTTTTTTGCCAAACTAAAGTATTACTAGGCGTGATCTTTTGAATTAAAAACCTATTAAAGGTAAAGCTACCAGCATCATACATTTTAAGTCTATTATATACTAAAATATTTCCATCTTTCAAGGTTAAAACCTTACTTGCACTATAACCTCCATTGGTGTTTATAATTTTTTGCCAAACTGTATTTCCTGCGGTATCTAATCGCATAACAAAAGCATCTGTATTACTTGTGTGATGTCCAATTCTTAAACCTCCTATTACTAAATCCCCTTGTAATGTATCTATACTGATGGCATTTTCATCCATGTTCGTTAAACCTATTTTCTTTTTCCAAATTTCATTGCCAGCAGTGTCTGTTTTAATAAGTAAAACATCTGCATTACTTTGTAATGTGTCATCAACATAGCCTAACATGTAAATTTTATTATCTGTGTGTTTTATAAAAGTATTTATCATATTATTTGAATAAGGATAACCATAAGTTAAAAATCTTACACTATCTAAGTTAGAATCAAAACGCCACAAAAATGCTTTTGAATTATACCCATGATAAACCCAACTACCAGCAGCATAAAATTGATTAGTTCCTTGTCTTATATAGTGGCTATTAGGAGCTTCTAAATTACCACTATTCCACCCGAAAGTTTTTTTCCTAAATACAGTGCCATCTTGATTAAAAAGATATAAAGACAGTGCTATGTTAAATCCAGAGAAGCCTTCTGCTCCTACTGCTAAGTATTTATTTTGAAATGTATCTAATCCAACAGTTAAATCAAAACTGCCTGTATTATCATACCTATTATTAAAATAGTTTTGCGCTTGACTATTAAAAAATAATAAACAAAGCGCAAGCACTAATCTATGAGTTAACTTTTTCATTTTATTTAATTATAATAATTTTACCAGTTTTTATGGCAGTATTGTTATTTATAATTTTATATAAATAAACGCCATTCATTAAATCGTACAAATCTATTTTTTGACTTTCCTTTGTATTTATTAAGGTTTCTGTTTTTAGTAAGCGGCCGCTGATATCATACAAATGTAATTTTACATCACTTTCAGTGTCAACGTTGCACATAACATACAACTCCGATGAGGCCGGATTTGGAAATACAGTTACAGTATTAGCATTATCTATAGCTAAGTTGGCAGGAGCTGTGGCAGTTGTTAAACGAGCTCCTGATGGCTTATTGTGATATATTTTTTCGTCAAACCTCGTATTGAATAATGAATTGTATAATGCATTTGCTTGTATGGCAAATGTTAAATTATTACTTTGCCTTACTGTTTCTAACAGTGATTGTGTGTTTCCAGCGTAGGCAAGTTGTTGATTTTCGGCTTTATGGATTTGCATAGCAGCACTCAGGTAATTACTTAAATCGTTATTAATATATTGTAAACTATCAATATGCTTTTGAGCTAAATCATAATCTTTTAATTCTATAAGCGATGATACCATAGCGGCACGGCTATTAGGATTGATATTAAAATCGAATATATTAAATAAGGTATCGAATCGAGTTTCATTACTTATATCATTTAATACAAAGCTAATTAAATTATTGTAATTGATAGTAAGCTCACTTTTAGTAAAGGCTATGCCTAATTCTGTATATTTCCGCTGACTTTGGCCTACCTGCGCTATTTTTACAGCATCATAGGTTGCATTATCAACTATCATATTGTTGAATATATTTAAAACATCTTGGGTAAGAGGAGAGTTGGCAACAAGCACTTCTGTTAAGGTGGGGTCTGTCAATTGAGGGTAATGTTTTAACATTTCTATTAAAATGCTATCGCTTAAATACGGGCTTTTGTTTAGTAGTTCCGTTTTTATTTGGTCATCTATTTCAGTGGCCAAGATGTTGTAAAGTAAAGTATCATTACCACTAGCAATTATTTGCTCAAGGTTTTTTAAATCTTGTTTACTATTGTTAATTGCTATTCTCAACGATGATATTGTGTTACAACAAGTGATTTGAGGACATACCTCCCCAGCACCAGATACAGTACAATAATTAATAAAATAGTTAGAATCATAACAACCTAACGGTGGTGATTCAGCAAAAGGACTTACCCGTGTGTTATACTGTGTAGTGCTGTAATAAGGAAAATAAGCATGTAAATCTTTCGCCGTTCCACAGGTTTGACTAAATTCATTGCCAGCTAATTTAGTGGGATCAGAAACCACGCATAAACCTTGTTGCTGAGCAATGGAGCCATTGGCAGGCCCAGTGCCTGCTGGAAAGGTACTTACTACGCTGATATCTGCATCACTTATTGATCCAGTTATAAATTTATTACACTTAATTTGTAAGCCACTATTTTGGTTTTGAGCCTGTATACCTACTTCAATATCACTAAATATATTTTGTCGCAATTCATTAGGATTTATCCCTGAAAAATTTGCAATAATACCAAAATCTAAGTGTTTACTTGTTCCTACTGCATTTGTTAGTGTATTGTTTTGCACTTGATAAGCGTCACAACCATCCAAATACAATCCTCCAGGAAAAGATTGTGACGTACTTGTAACATAAGGTTCACCAATTGTAAAATAATTATTATTTACTTTAGCATAATGTAAACCATGGAGCACAACACCACGGTGGTTGTTAAGAAAACTGCTGTTGCGAACCATTAAACTGATAGATGGCAATGAAGCCGCTGCATCAATACCATAAAATAAATTTTTAAATATATTTTGTGTACCTGCACATTCTCCAGTTGTTGCGTTTACGACACTACAATCTCGATTTACATCAAAAGTAGCATCATAGCTTGTAATACCTTTACCCCTTTCATAAATATTAGATGAAAACGGCGTATCATTTATGAAATTATTTCCCGTTATAATTATACCTTTTGTTTGCCACATGCTGATAGCTGTTTCGGGTATATAGTTGTATGGTGGATTTAAATTTAAATCAGTTTTAAAAGTACAATTTTTAAAATATGATTTATCCGCAATGGGTATACCATTAACATTCGTATTTGTATAAGGCAAAAAGTTTGCTCCTTTTTGGCAATTTATAAAAGAAACATTATTACACTGTATTATTCCTCCGCCAAGTTTTAACCAATCAATTCCATTACTGTTACTTGCATTGTTTTCAATAGCATAAATGGCATTTTGTAAAGTAGCATTATTTATTATTACAGTTCCGTGATTAGGATCAAAGCTTGAAGTTGTTATTTGTTTAAAGTTTTTATTTCCTTGAACTTGAATTCCATTCCAAACACTGCCTGGACAAGTTTGCACAGAAGTAAGTTTTGCACCACCATTTATAATCAGTTTACCGCCTGCCTCTACAATAATTTTTGTTTCAATACCAAGTTGTTTACTATCAGCAAACTCAATAATAGTCCCAGAGCCTGAAATAGTAAGAGTTGCACCGTTTTTAACGTAAACAATACCTTTTACTTTATGTGAGCTTGTCCAATTGTTTTGCCAAGATGGTGAGGTAGGTAAAATGTAATATGGTCCTACAACATCAAAAGTTTGCAGGCTATTACAATCTGAATTTAATTTAACCATATAATTATCATCGTTGTTAAAACTAGCATTTCCACTTAAAGCATACCCGCCATCTTGGGTTTGTGTTATTTTATACATACACTCTTGACGTTTTACATCACCCGGATATAGTTGCCTTGAACGACCTGGAATTACATCTTCACTCCATTCCCAAGTTTTGTTACCATAGGTATCAAACTTCACAAAGAAAGGATCGGTATCCCAAAAGGAATAATTTGAAGACATTGTACTGCAACTAGCAAAAGCACCTAATTCATATGAAGTTGGTGGAGTTGCAATTCCATTTCGTCTGGCACTACCAGCTACAAAACCCCCATCATTTGTTTCTACAACACCAATTCGTAAATCATAAGCATTTATGTTACCCATCACACTAGGATTAGTGCCTATAGTAGAAAATTGTCCTGTATTAGTTAATCTATAGATAAAACCTTTAGCAAAATTTATTCCAGAACTAGAACAACGGTTACAATTTGATAGCACTCCGACTAATATTTCATTTTTTGCCAGATGATAATTCAACTCCCAAACTAGCGTAGTTTGATGATATGGATTGCCAGATGTATTAGGCAATTGATAGTCTAATGGATTTGTAGATGCCTGAAAGGTAATTGGATTTGTGCTCCAACTAGTATTTAAGTTTAAATTTTGATCAATCGAATAAACACCGCCTCTATGCCAGTCGGTATAAATTGTACCTGTTGCATTATAATAAGATAGTACTGAGGCTATAGCCATATTTGTAGTAGAATCTATTTCAGTAATGCTTCTTCCATCTGAACCATTACAACCAACACCAACCATATTTAAATTTGTTGGCAAAGGCAATAACTTTTTATCTAAGTATTGCCCATTTAAAGGATTTATTTTTATAACAAAAGTTTTTGATTTTTCTGTGGAGTCCGAAGAGTTTTTAGTTACACCAACTGCATATAAACTACCATTTGTATTCATTATCAAATCGTATCCAACTGATTCGTTATTCCAAGCATCTCTAATGTTAGAAAAATCAGAGTAACCATATATCCCTTCCCAAATAACATTACCATTTAAATCGAGTTTAGAAACATACATGTGTTGTACACCATTGGAATCAATTAAAATTGGATTTATTGATTTATCAAAAAAATTAGTTGAACTAGATACGCTATTATTATAAGGGATAAATGCAGACTTATCCATTTTTTTTGCCCCAGCATGTGTGCCAATAATGTATGTGTTCAAACCAATTTGGACTTTTCATGTTAAAAAACTTAAGACACTTTCGTTTTTAAAATTAGTTAATTTTTTTGATTTTCGTTTGCAATCGTAAAATTATTTCCAACTTCGGACTTTGGCTTTTTTAAGGAGCCAGTCCTTGTTAGAATAATTTTACTTATCGACACACGATCTTGATAATTTTGTTTTCTCTTTTTGATTGTTTCTTGTTTTATTTTTTTCCTCCTTTCTAATATTTGATTTGATTTTCCGTAATATTTTTGTGCTGGTGTTACATTGTCAATTGCTTCGTGATAACGCTCGTAATTATAATAATGTACAAAACTTTGCAACGCTCGATCTAATTCCATTGGACTGCGATAAACATCAAGCTTTATAATATTTTTCATACTTCTATGATAACGTTCGATTTTACCTTGAGTTTGTGGATGTCTTACTCTACCTCTTATATGCTTTATTTCTTGTTCTGTTGTATATTTTTTAAAGTCAGTAGCGATATAACAAGACCCATTATCGCTCAATAATTTTGGCTTTTCATTATTTTTAAGATTTGATTTTATCAAGGCTGCGTTAATTGTATCTTCTACATCAGCTTCTTTCATTGTAGGCCCCAGTTGCCAATGAATAATAAACCTGCTGTAATCATCTAAAACAGTGCTTAAATAATACCAGCCCCAACCAATAATTTTAAAGTACGTAAAATCTGTTTGCCACATTTCATTTACACGATTCGTTTTATCTTTAAATTCATTTGATGCTCTAATTAAATCATAAACAGGAGGAGTTATCAAGCCTTGTTGCTTGAGTATTCTATATACAGAACTTTCAGATACAAATCGCTTATGAATATCAGTAAACAGAAAAGCAATTTCTCTTGAAGAGCGTTCGGGATAATCAAGTGCTGTTTCAATAATTAATTGCTTTTCTTCTTCAGGTATTGCGTTCCAATATTGCTTCCTGTTCTTTGGTTTATCAGCTAATCCATCATATCCATCGAGTAAATAACCATTATACCAATTATAAAAAGTGCTTTTATGAATACCTAATTCTGCTAAAGTTTTTGTTAAACTTAGTTCAGATTTTTCTACCAATAAAATAATTTCGTATTTATCACTTTGTGTAAATCTCATGTACTTTGTCATTTTATGGCTTACTCCAAGCCTGTTAAACTTTTTTTTAATGACTCGTTATGTAAATATAAATCAGCAATTGCTTTCTTTAAATCATCATTTTGTTTCTTAAGATAATTAACTTCATCTGTATTTGCATTACGCTCTGTATCGCCACTTAATCGCTTCTTGCCAGCTTCCATAAAATCTTTACTCCACTTGTAATATAGACTATCATTAATTCCGTACTTACGACAAATAGAAGCAATGCTTTCTTCACCTCGCATTCCTTCTATCACAATACGAATCTTCTCTTCAGAATTATAGGTACGATTTGTTTTGCGTTTAATATCTTTAATTAAACTTTGAGCTGTTTTTTTGTTTGAATTTGTTTCCATTTTCTTTCTGTTTTTACATTAGTTAAACTTAAGAAAATGTCTCAATTATTTTATTCTAAATCAGTACACTTTGGTTTGAAACGAAACAAAAATCGAAAAAACAAAAAGGTCACTTAGGTGACCTTTTATTATTTTATCGAGGCAAAGTAAAAAACTATTTCTACTCATTTTATTTTATAATCGCGTTCTCCACAGACTTAGCAGCGTCAAGAACAGTTTTTTCAAAAGGCATAGGTTTCCAATTAAATGTGCGCATCGTATCGCTAATATCTGCTTGTATGGTGTTTCCAATAAAAGGCAACATACCTTTAGCTTCATCATTAAATTTTGCCATAAATTTTAATAAAAAAGTCGGTGCCAATTTGGTGCTTACTTTATCGTATCCATTAGCTTTTAAAATTTGTGCAATTTCTTGAATTGCATGAGCCTTCTCTGTTGTAACAATGAATCGCTTGCCGTTCGCTTTTTCATTTTCTAATGCTGCAACATGAATAGTCGCTACATCTCTCACATCCGACATTACTGAATAAGCACGAGGCAACATGGGTACTTTTCCTGTAATTAATTTTTTGAAAAAATCCATTGCTTCAGTTGCTAAATTACCTGTGAGTGTTGGTCCATAAATAGGTCCTGGATTTACAACTACTAATTCTAATTTTGAATCACCTGTTTGATTTTTTATAAACTCCCAAGCGCTTTTTTCTGCTAGCGTTTTACTTTTGAAGTAGGCAGTTACTGTTTTCTCATTAACGTCAGTCCAACTATCTTGATTTATTTTTACAATTCCATGTTTCCCGCCCTGCATAGCTACTGTGGAAGAGGTAAGCACTACTCTTCTAACTCCTGCTTTTTTTGCAGATTTTAGTGCTCTTAACGTACCCTCAACCGCAGGCTTGATTAATTCATTTTCGTCTTTTGGAACTTTTACCACAAATGGTGACGCAATGTGTAATACATAATCACATCCTTCCATTGCCTTGTCCCAACCTGCGTCTTTCATCAGGTCTAATTCACAGAATTCTAAATTTCCTTTTGGATCAATTTCGTTTTTAATGCCAATTGTTACTTCATCTGTTCTAGATAAACTTCTTACAGAACCTCTTACGGCATAGCCTTTTTTTAATAATTCTGTAGCACAATGCTGTCCTACAAATCCTGATATTCCTGTTACTAATACTTTTTTCATATTTTACGTGAGATTAAATTTTTAAATAGTAAACCAAACTTAGAAATTGTCTAAGCTTGGTTTATAAAAGTGAAAACAACAAATTACATTCCTGGTATAATTACTACTCTGCCTGCCTCAGATTGAAGTTCGTTAATGCGAAGATTTTTATAAGGTTGATACTCCTCAGAGTTGTACCAGCCTTCGGCTGCTTCCATACTAGGGAATTGAAGCACCGCAGCCCAATTTCCATTCCAATCTCCTTCTTTTACGTTTGGCGCAGGAGTACCAGCAATCATTTGTCCACCATGTTTTTGCAAAATAGGAATTGCAAATTGTGCATAACGTTGCATTAGTTCGTCAAGGCTTTCAACTTTCATTTGAACCATAATGTAGGCAGGTTTAGCTACTGCGTTGCCATTTTCTGTGTTTTTTTCTTGATTTTCCATTTTTTTAAAATTTAATTATTACTTTTGTTTCGCAAGCAAAAGTATGAAATAACTTTCATTTTGCAAGTAATAATTAAAATAAATTGCATTTTGCAAGTAAAATTATTGTTTTAGTAACATGGATATTAAATTTCGATGCCAATGCCCCATCACATCTGCCCTTGATATTCTAGGGGATAAATGGATATTGGTTATTATTAAGCAAATGCTGATTGAAGACAAAATGACTTTCAAAGACTTCACTGAAAGTGATGAAGCCATTGCTACGAATATACTTGCTACTAAACTAAAATGCCTTGAAGAACTAGGGATCATAAGAAAAACTCAACTCCCTGATAATAAAAAAACTAACCTGTACCTTTTAACTGAAAAGGGCTTGGCTTTAACTCCTATTATTGTTGAACTGTCTATTTGGAGCGATGAGAATGTAAGAGCGCTAAATTCAATAATGAGGGATAGCCCAGAAATAGCCATCATGAAAAGTGATAAAAACACTTTTATTAAAATGATACAAGAGAATTATAAGTCAAAGACTGAAAAATTGAATTAAAGAATCAACTTCCAATTACGAGAATTCATTAATATTCTAAGTTCTTGAAAGTCATCAATAAAGTTCGATAAATCCAACCTGTAGGGTACAAGTAAAAAAAAGCCTTTCAGAGATGAAAGGCTTTTTTTGTGCTTGTTTTTTAAATTCATTCATCTTTCTTATTTTAATTCATCATTAATACTTATGTTTAAAAATTTAATACCCTTAAAAATCATAGCTTTAAGAGTTATTAACTAAGCATAAAAGAAACGAGTAATCAATTACATTCGTTAAGAAAGTATAAGCATGAATTATTTAGCGCAACTACATACAAATCCAAATAAACAATTAACTTTTGAAAATTATTTTAATAGTCAATTTGATGCGGTAAATCTTCAAGCGATAATTGATAATGAAAATAGATTTACTATTTTTTCAGGTAAAAGCGGAAGTGGTGTTACACATCTTCTACATGCTTTATGTAATGATTTTTTGTCTCAAGAAAAAAAAAGTATCTACATTTCAAGCCAGTCGTTATTATACATTGTATACCTATTGAAAACGGATGAAGATAAGTCTGTATTTTTTAATCACCTGGCGAAGCAAGATGTCATCGCAATCGATAATTTACAGTTCATATTCAATAAATCTTCAAAACAGTTAACCTTTTTTTTACAAATTATTCAGTTCGCGCATTCACACCATGTTAAAATTATACTTGGTTGCAGTGATTTAAAAAAAGACATCACGAAGTCCAAAAAAACGATGAAAGGGTTACCATTTAATCGTCTAGTATTAAAAGATTTGAGTAGTTATGATGTTTTTAAAACACTGAAAAATCTGTGCAGTATAGAAGATCAAATTTCTGACGGACTATTGTATGCAATTTCTGGTTACAACGGAACGATTCAACAACATGTTCATTGTTTAATTTCTATTCGGTTTAATCCCTTGTTTAAAACGCTTGCCTCTAAAAATTTATCTATCGCTGATTTTGACGAATTATTTAAGATTAAATCATATTTTCCCACCCAGCAGTTTAGAAAATGTTTTTATCAAATGAAATTGCCTTTTATGTCTAGCAGTATTTCTGTTAAACTATAATAATGGATTATTTTATTTGCTATTCCAAAACGTATCAATGAAAACGTTAAAAGATATACATTCACGTTAAATTGTAAGTATACTTTCCTTAACCGATTATTTATCAATACCATTCTTTTATTTATCAATTGAATACGGTTATTTGATAATAAATCAAGGCTTATTTATTTTTAGTATGTTTACCGATTAAACTATGAAGTTTCATTTTAACATATTCATCGTATGTCTTGTTTTAATGAGCAGGTTATTTTCTCAAGATTATTCTTATCGGGTTTATGATAATAAGGTTGGACTTAATAGCCCTGAAATTTTTACAGTATATATAGATTCTCGAGGTTTTATTTGGCTCGGTGGGGCTGATGGTTTAACTAGATTCGACGGCAAAAATTTTAAAAACTACAATAAAACAGATGGCCTAGTTGATAATTTTGTATTGACAATATCAGAAGACAAAAACAGTAATTTGTTGATTGGCACTAAAAAGGGAATTTCAGTATTTAACGGTCATTCGTTTACAACACTAAAAATTCGATACAAAAATGCTGAAATGAATAAAATTAGTTTTCAATCTATTTTATGCTCTAGCAACGGAAAAATTTATGCAGGTAGTGTTTTAGGGCTATTTATATGCAATTCAAAGACAAACACCTTTGATTTTGATAATCGAGTGAATGAGTTTGTAAGCGAAATAATAGAAGAAAATAAGGTTATTTATCTTACCACTGCAAAAGGATTATATTTAATTAAGAACAATAAAATTAGAAACATAAAACTAGATAGCACACAGGGGACAAATAGTTTAACAGCCATCAAGTCTGATTTTAATAGAGTTAAATGGATTGGCTCCACAAATGGTATTATTAAATGTGGTAAAATAGACACTGTTAAATATGTCAAAAACCTTAAGTCAAAATCATACATTCAAGATATTTTAATTACCCGAGATAGTAGTATTCTATTTACTTCTAACTCTTCTGAAGTGTTAGTTTATAAAAATAATATGTTTAAGTCCTATGATTTAACTCCTAATATTCAAAAAGCAAATATTTTAAAAGCAGTTCAAGACAATACAGGAAACATTTGGCTTGTTACTTCTTCTGGGCTAGTAAAAATGTATCGGCCAATACTTAAAAAACATTTTTTATCGGATACAATCCATTCGACTATTTCGTCTATGAGTTCAGATGCCAATAAACATCTGTATTTAGGTTCAATAAATGGTTTAATTAAATACGATGGAAAAAATATCAATTATTTTTATCCAAGTAAAAATCCAGACGATTTTTTCATTACAGGACTTGCGCCAATTGACAGTGCTATGTTAGTTGGCACATACAGTGGGAAGGTATTTGAATTTAAAAAAAATAAATTTACCCTTTTAGATTCATCTTTAAATTCTGGAAATTGTGTTTATAAAATAATACAAGTCCATAATAACGAATATTGGTATTGTGGATTAAAGGACACTAAAGGACATATTTGGTTTTCTAATAGTAGTAAACTTTCGGTATTTAAAACAAATACATTTAAAACTATAAATGACAAAGGAATAATTTACGATCAGTTTGCAACGCTTTCAGAAGATAAAAATAACACTGTTTGGGTGGGTACATATGGCAATGGATTACTTAAGTACAATGGCAAACGCTTTACAAATATTTCTAAAACAAACGGCTTATGTGATAATTTCATTTCCTCATCTTATTACGATAAAATAAAAAACATTCTCTGGATTGGAACCATGAATGGCATTTCAAAAATAAACCTAGATGATAAATCAAATATTATAACCATTGATAATTTAATAAATAACCCTAATACAGAGTCATTTGTTGGTTTACAAAATGCCATTGAAAAACTTCCAAATGGCAACATACTATTTAGCATAGGAGAAGAATTATATGAATATGACTACAATAGGGAAAATAACACAACAACATTCCTTAAACTTCATTTGCAAGGAATAAAAGTAAACTACCAAAACATAAACTTAAATGAATTTTCAAAAGTTGATCATTGGTCTAATTTGCCTTTAAATCTCACATTGCCTTTCGAAAAAAATAAAGTAAGTTTTGATTTCGTTGCTATCGATTACAACTTTGCCAACACGTTAAAATATTCTTGGAAGTTAGAGGGGATAGAAAAAGAGTGGACGCCATTAACTGAAAATAATTCCGTGACTTTTACAAACTTATCAGGAGGCGATTATACCTTCAGAGTAAGAGCAAAAAATGAGCATGGTGAATTTTCGAATGAGGTTGTGTATTCGTTTACAATTTTACCGCCCTTTTATCAAGCATGGTGGTTTATTCCTTTATTATTAATTATCCTTTTTACCATTGCTTATTTAACTAGTAGGCATCAAATCAAAAAAGTAAAAGATGAAGAGAAAATGAAAACGGATAACTTTAAACGCTCAGCGGAATTAGAATTGAAAGCCATGCGCGCACAAATGAACCCGCATTTTATGTTTAATACGCTTAATTCAATTCAAGACATTGTTTTAAATAAAGAGGACGAAACAGCTCGTATTTATTTAGCGGATTTTGCTTTGATGATGCGAATGATACTAGAAAATTCAACACAAAAAGAAATTTCGTTTGAAAAAGAAATTGAATTCATTGAATTGTATTTGAAAATGGAAGCATTACGTTTTGAAACTAAATTTAAAATTACATGTAACATTCCTGGTGAATTAGTCTCAAGTCATATAAAGATTCCGCCTATGTTGATTCAACCGTATATTGAAAATGCGATCAATCATGGGTTGATGCATAAAACAGAAAACGGACTCTTAACTATTTCTTTTGAAGTAGAGTTACGAAACGGCATTGAATGTTTAAAATGTACGATACTGGATAATGGTATTGGACGAAAAAAAGCACGCGAATTTGCGGCTTGGAAAACTAAGAAGCATCAATCAATGGCCACAGACATAACCAATGAGCGCTTACAATTATTAAACGGGCTTCATGCAACAAAAGGGTTTGAAGTTATTATTCATGATTTAGAAAACGAAACCAATGAGTCTCTCGGCACAAAAGTTGAATTATACATGCCTATAAATTAAAAAATATGATTAAAGTAATTATTATTGACGACGAATTAAAAGCCATTGAAAGTTTGAAAAAAACAATTAGTTCCTATTGTCCAGAACTCAATATTTTAGCTAGTGGACGTAATGTGGAAGAAGCGATTAATTTAATATATCAATTCAACCCTGATATTGTATTTTTAGATATTGAAATGCCAAACGGCAATGGATTCACCTTATTTGAGAAGTTTAAAAATCCATCATTTTCAACCATCTTTACCTCTGCTTACGAAGAATATGCGATTAAAGCATTTAGAATTGCAGCCATTGATTATTTGAATAAACCAATAGATTTTAGGCAACTACAAGAAGCGGTTACGCGTTATAAAAGCAAAAGAACCATTGAACTAAAAGAACAGCGCTTAGAATTACTCATTGAAAACATGAAGAATCGCCCCAGTGAATTTAGTAAAATTGCATTACCAGATAGTAAAGGGTATACCATGGTATGGACGGCAGATATTTTGTATTGCCAAGCAGACAGTAGTTATACTATTGTACATTTAATAAATGGAAAGAAAATTGTTACTAGTAAAATTCTCAAAAAGATAGAAGAGTTATTGCCTCATCAAACGTTTTACAGAATACACAAATCATACATCGTAAATTTAAATTTAATTAAACAGTATGTGAAAAATGATGGTAACCATGTGTTGCTTGAGAATGGCATAAAACTTGATGTTTCGGACAGAAACAAAAAGGAATTTTTAGAAAAATTGCTACAACGTTAAAGCTTTATCAATCGTTTATTTTTGTTTTGTCGTCGTTTATTTGTTTAATACTAGCGCAAACCAAGTCATTTTATTTTAGTAAAATTCTTTCTTTTTCTTTGTTTTAATAAACCAATAAAATTAAAAAACATGAAAAAATTATTATTAAGTGTACTGGTATTAACTTGTCTAGGATTAATTACAAGTTGTATGAGTGTAAGAGAAATTGGAGATTTAAATATGATTTCTACAAGAAACGTCGACAGCAAAGCAGATTATGTTTTGCTACGTAATTACATGGGTGGAACAAAAAAAGAACTAAGAAGAAGCAAGGCATCAACTGTTAAAAACGCAATTGATAATGTTGTAAAACAAACCCCAGGCGGAGAATTTTTAAAAAACGCTAAATTGTATCTTGTAGAGAAAAAATTCTCTAAAAATATTTATTTTGCGATTGAAGGTGATATTTGGGGACTAGAAACTAACCAAAATTTTAGAGGCTTTGCTTTAGGCTCTAAAGTTCAATATACCTCTAATTTTAAAAAATGTGTTGGTGTAATTACCGATTTAACTAATGATAAAGTTTGTCAAGTAAAAAATGATGAAACTGGAAAAGTGACTACTGAGAAGTATAGCGAATTAAAAAAAGCTGAGTAAGAAGTTCTTTATATTGTAATGTTATTATAAAACCGTTAAGCAATGCTTGACGGTTTTTTTATTATCCAATTTTCACAGAAGTCGTGGTTAAAGAACCCACAAGAGGTTTGTCATTAAAAAGATGCTGGTTTGTTCATGCGTTTCTTTTAAAGCTAGCGTATATAGCAATGGTAAATAATGTTCGGGACTTGTCAAATAATTTGTAATTTGATTATCTAATTACCTATTCTTTTTACAAACCTTTATTCTAAATAGATGATTTTATTTTGAACTATTTTTTAGTTTTCAAGAAACCATTTTATAAAAATAAGGAAATGAGATACCATTTTTTCCTTTTAATTATATCGACTAATCACTAATTAATCAAGTTTAATTACATTAAAAATCAGATAAATTTTAAGTTTCATTTTGATAACGATTTGCTTAACTGAAAATTCTTTTTTATTTATATTTTTACCTAAATTTATAAAATTGCTTGTTTTAAAGTCATTGATTTCATTGAATGAATCATGTTTTTAAATAAATTGAAACACAGTATAAAAAATAGTAAATCGTTGTAATGAATTATATCAATCGTATTGTTTTATGTTTCTTAATCTGTGTTTTTTCGCAGGCTAAATCTCAAACATTAATTATTAATGAAGTAACAAATGGAGTTGGTGGGTCTAATCAAGAATATGTGGAGCTATTAGTTGTTGGCACCCCAAGTTGCGCTGCTACGCCATCACTTGATCTAAGAGGCTATTACATTGACGACAACAATGGAGCTCATGCAACAGGAACAGGGACTGGCATTGCCCCTGGATGTGTCCGTTTTTCAAATAACGCGTTTTGGTCTAACATTCCTATTGGAACACTTATTTTAGTATACAATGATGCGGATTTTAACCCAACCTATTTTCCAGCATTAAATGACCTTTCTATGTCTGATGGAAATTGTAAGTTAGTTATCCCAATTAGTAATTCAACTTTGTTTGAAGGTCATGCAACATTGCCGAGTACTTTAAGTGCTGTTTACCCAACTACAGGCTTTACTCCTGGAGGTAATTGGACTTATGTTGGTATGGCTAATGGAGGAGATTCATTTCATACGGTTGATGCATTAGGGAATATTGTTTTTTCTGTTTGTTACGGTAACAATAATATTTCAGCCAATATTTTTTTTATTGCTGCACAGTCTGGTAGTGTTATTGCAAATACTAATGTAACCAATACTGTTTATACATTGCAATCTAACTGGATTAATACGGGTGTTGCCCTTGGAGAAACTCCTGGTGCCCCAAACTCACCAGCCAATGCAGCGTGGATTAGTTCCATGAATAATTCTTGTACTTCTATTTCAAGCATGTCAATCACAACAACGTTTACAAATGCGGCTTGTATATGTAATGGCATTGCCACAGCAACAGCCAGCGGCTCGGTTGGCGGTTATACCTATGTATGGTCTAACGGTCAGGCCACTCCAACGGCAACTAATTTATGTGCTGGCGTTTATACTGTTACAGCCACTTCATCCATCGGTTGCACAGCTACAAAAACAGTTGCCATTTCTACTTCCACTTTAATTTCAGTGAGTGTCGCTTCTCAAACTATTTGTGTGGGAAGTTCAGCCATTTTAACTGCAACACCGTCTGTTGCTGGTGGTTCTTATGTGTGGCTTCCAGGCGGGCAAACAACCCCAACTATATCCGTTGTTTCTCCAACGGCTGCCTCAACCTATTCAGTAGGATATTTATTATCTACATGCACTGCTTCGGCTACAGCTCTAGTTTCTTTGAGTTCTACCTTGGCTTTAAGTGTCAATTCGCCTACCATATGTTCCGGTAAAACGGCCACTTTAACAGCTACTGGAGCAAATACCTACAACTGGAGTACTGGGGCTACAACAAATACACTAGCGGTTTCGCCTAATACCACAACTACCTATACTTTGGTTGGATCGATTGGTAGTGGTTGCACAAATACAATTACCGCAACCGTTGTTGTAAATGCTTCGCCTTCAGTTACCGTCAATTCTCCAGCTATTTGTTCAGGGCAAACTGCTACATTAACAGGTGCTGGTGCAACAACGTATAGTTGGAGCTCAGGAGCAACAACAACATCATTAACGGTTTCTCCTATTTCAAATACAAATTATACACTCACAGGAACAACGGCAGGATGCACGAATACAGCTGTAGCTAATGTGGTTGTAACGACAGCATTTACCTTATCAGTCAATAATCCAACTATTTGTATCGGTAATACTGCTACTTTAACTGTCAGTGGTGCCAATACGTATACTTGGAGTAATGGTTTTTTAGGATCAACACAAACCGTTTCTCCCATAAGTAATACAACTTATACGGTTACTGGGGTAAATGGAAGTTGTACGGGTTCTACAACAGCTACTGTATTTATAAACGCATTACCTACTATTACGGTTAATATTCTGACTATTTGTGCTGGTAAATCGGGTACTTTAACTGCAGGAGGTGTAAGTACATATACATGGAGTACGGGTGTTAATACAAATTCAATTGTGGGGTCTCCAACCGTAACAAGCACATATACTGTTTCAGGAACGAATGCTTCGGGTTGCACAAATTCTTTAGTTGCTACATTTTCTGTGACCCAATTACCTATTATTTCTATTAATTCACCATCTATTTGTGTAGGAGCAACTGCTACGTTAATTCCAACAGGCGCAACAACTTTCACGTGGATGACTGGATCAACATTAAATCCACTAACGGTTTCGCCTGTTGTAACGTCAACTTACATGGTTGCTGGTACATTAAGTGGTTGCACCAACACAACTATTACAACAGTTACAGTTAATCCTTTGCCCATTGTTTCCATTAATTCTCCAACTATTTGTTCGGGTCAGTTAGCCTTTTTAACTGCTTCTGGGGCTTCAACCTATACGTGGAGCGATGGTTCTGTTTTAAACCCACTAACGGTTTCTCCTATCGCAACTTCGAATTATTCAGTATTAGGTATTTCCTCATTAGGATGTTATGGCATAGCTGCGTCAACAGTTGTAGTAGTTCCAACTCCTACAATTTCTACTGTTGCTTCACCAACCATCGTGTGTAGTGGAAAGGAATCTATATTAAATGCATTTGGTGCAACAAGCTACACCTGGATGCCTGGACCAATTTATAACAGTACAGTTTCAGTAATGCCTAATGCCACTAGTGTTTACACTGTGGTTGGAACTAATGGTACAGCGCCGAACTTATGTGCGAGCACTCAAATAGCGTTGGTTAATGTTATTCCGCAAACAAATGTCATCGCGTTTCCTAACGACACCTTGTGTTTAGGAGAATCTATTACAATTCATGCTATTGGTGGTACTGTTTTTAATTGGCAACCCACTTTAGGCGTTGCAAATCCTTCATCAAATAACACCTCTGTTAATCCAGCTACAACAACGATTTATACAGTGACGGGTTCAGTTGGTGGTTTATGTCCTGGGACAGCAACACTTCAAATTGTTGTAAATCCACTACCTTATGTTTATGCCGGAAGAGATACGATTATCAATGTTGATGAGTCTTATGTTTTAAATGGTGTTGGGAATGTCCCCGTTGGTTTTTTAGCACCAACAAGCACTCCATTGATTTGTAATTTTTGTCCTGTTGTAGAAGTAAATCCCACAGAAACAACGTGCTATATGTTAAAAGGAGAGAATGAATACGGATGTGTTTCCTATGATGACGTTTGTGTTAACGTGAAGTACGATTATCAAATCTATATTCCCAATTCATTCAGTCCAAATGGTGATTCAGAAAACGATGTGTTTATTCCTAATGGTTATGGCTTAGTGAGTATTCATTTAGAAATCTTTGATCGATGGGGAGAATTGATTTTTGAAAGTAAGGATGATGTTATTGGATGGAATGGCAAAAATAAGGGGGTAATTTGCGAACAAAATACGTATATTTATCGTGCACAAATTAAAACAGTTTACGGAAATACAGTTTATAAAGCTGGGCATATTTCAGTACTTTCTAATTTAAAATAATTTTTAATAAAAGGTTTTGAATTCTGTAAGTTGTTTTGTGATTAAGGATTTATGATAGAGATTAATCAAACTTACACATACGCATTTAAATTTTCTCAGAACGATGTTAATCTATTTGCCGAAGTAACAGGCGACAAAAATTTAGTTCATTTAGATGCTGATTTTGCCTCAAAAACTGTTTTTAAAAAACCCATTATACATGGTATGTTGGGTGCTTCTGTGTTTAGCAAAGTTTTCGGAGTCATGTTTCCAGGTGAGGGGACAATTTATTTAAAACAGTCACTTAATTTTTTAAGACCACTTTATGTGGATGTTGATTATGAAGCTGTTTTTAAAGTTACCGAAGTTATCAGTAAAAAAAACACGGCAATTGTAGAAACAATTGTGAAGAATAAATTAACGGGAAAGCTTTGTCTAAATGGAGAAGCGTCCATCATGAATGCTGACAAAATCAAGTAATTACTGATTTAGTTTTTTATAGCGAATTAGATATTTTACAAATTTTCAATTTATTTTCACTTTGTTAAACTCCATTTTTTTCTTTATTTTGTAACCTATTTTAGAACGAAACCATGAAAAAAATATTAATTGCAAATAGAGGCGAAATTGCTTTGCGTGTGATGCGCAGTGCAAAAGAAATGGGAATAAAAACCGTTGCTATTTTTAGTGAAGCGGATAGAAATGCTTTATTTGTAAGGTATGCCGATGAAGCAGTTTGTGTTGGCCCACCGCCAAGTTCACAGTCGTATTTGCAGGGCGATAAAATCATTGAAATTTGTAAAGAACTTAATGTAGATGCTATTCATCCTGGCTATGGTTTTTTATCTGAGAATGCAGATTTTGTAAGAAAAGTAAAAAAAGCAGGTATTACGTTTATTGGTCCAAGTGCAGAAGCAATGGATTTAATGGGTGATAAATTAAGTGCAAAAGCAACTGCTAAAAAATATAATGTTCCGATGATTCCTGGTTCGGAAGGTGCAATTGATGATGTTGCGGAAGCGACACGTTTGGCAAAAGAAATTGGCTTTCCTCTGTTAATTAAAGCTTCTGCTGGTGGTGGCGGAAAAGGAATGCGCCTTGTTGAAAATGAAAGTGAAGTGGAAGAACAAATGAAGTTGGCAATTAGCGAGGCTATTTCAGCATTTGGAAATGGTGCGGTATTTATTGAAAAATATGCTACTGGACCTCGTCATATCGAAATCCAATTATTAGCTGATAATTATGGAAATTGTGTTTATTTATTTGAACGTGAATGTAGCATTCAACGTCGTCATCAAAAAGTAATTGAAGAAGCACCATCGTGTGTGTTAACTCCAGAACTTAGAAAAGCAATGGGTGAATGCGCCGTAAATGTTGCTAAAGCTTGTAATTACAGTGGAGTAGGAACAGTTGAGTTTTTATTAGATGATCAAATGAATTTCTATTTTTTAGAAATGAATACGCGTTTGCAAGTTGAACATCCTGTTTCAGAAATGATAACAGGCTTAGATTTGGTAAAAGAACAAATTAATGTAGCACGTGGCGAAAAATTATCAATGACACAAGATGATTTAAAAATCAATGGACATTCTATTGAAGTGCGTGTATGTGCTGAAGATCCAACAAATAATTTTTTACCTGATATTGGAAATTTAAAAACGTATAGAATTCCTTCTGGCCCTGGGGTTCGTGTAGATGATTCGTTTGAAGAAGGGATGGATATTCCCATTTTTTATGACCCAATGATTGCGAAATTAATTGTACACGGAAAAGATAGAACAGAAGCCATCGAAAAAATGTTACGTGCGATTCAAGATTATACGATAACCGGCGTTGAAACAACGTTACCTTTTTGTTCGTTTGTTTTAAAACACGAGGCATTTGTAAGTGGACATTTTGATACTGGTTTTATACCGAAATATTTTAAACCAGAAATGCTAAATAAATCAATTATAGAAGAGGAAGAAGTAGCATCTATTTTTGGTGCATTTATTTCTTCTCATGTAAATAATGCGAAGCGTGAAGTTGTGAGCGAATTATCTAATACTAATTCAAAATGGCGATTAAATAGAGTTTAAAAATATCTTTTATTTTAAATAAAAATAAAGAGGTAACTATTTTGCGGTTACCTTTTTTATTTTTCGGATTAATTAAAATATGATTGCAAACGACATAACCAAATTAAAGTATACGGCATGTTTTTGCTTAGGATGTTTATGTTCGTTTTCACAAGATGTGGTTTTGCTGCCTTCCGAAAAGCCAAAAGTTGTATATAAAGTTTGGGCTGAGATTTATCACGGCGATACGATTGCATCTATTTGGATGCCCGAAATTTTAATTCTTGCAGATTATTCTTATAAAACTAAAAAGCAATACGAGGCATGGACGCGTACAAAGTACAATGTAAAGAAAGTTTATCCCTATGCTATTATAGCAGCTGCAAAACTGAAGGAATACGATTTAATTTTATCAAAATTACCAAGTGAACGAGCTAAGAAAGCGTATATAAAAATCATTGAAAAAGAATTGAAAGCTGATTTTGAAAGTGATTTAAAAAATCTATCGATGACTCAAGGGAAAATTCTTTTGAAATTAATTGATAGAGAAACAGGTTCAACAAGTTTCGACATTGTGAAACACATGCGAGGAAGTTTTCAAGCATTTATGTGGCAAAGTGTGGCGCGTATTTTTGGGAGTAATATGAAAACCGAATACGATCCCGAGGGCGAAGATATCATGATAGAAAGAGCTATTCAGCTTATTGAAGCAGGTAGCTTCTAATAAGGACTTTGTTTTCTAATGATGATGTTAAATAAGCGAGGAAAAAAACGTTTTATTTTTACAATTAGTAATTCCTTTCCACCTACAAATAATTCTTCTTTATTTTTTAAAATAGCAGTGATAATTTGTTTTGCGCATACTTCAGCTGCCATAGCCTGCTCATGGCTTTGATCCATTTTATTATGCGTTTGACCGTTTTCAACGGCCGCGTTTAAAGAAATTGCTGTTTTAATTTTTCCTGGACAAACAATTAAAACACTCACTCCTTTTTTTTCAACTTCCAAACGTAAACTTTCGAAATAGCCATGCAGTGCATGTTTTGCAGCCGAGTACGTTGACCGCAAGTAGAATCCAAATTTTCCAGCTATGCTACTGATTACAATTATTTTTCCAGAATCTTGTTTAAACATATATGGTAAAACAGCTTTCGATAAATTGACTGAACTAAAATAATTAATTTCAAATAATTTTTTTCCATCTTCAACAGTTGTATGAATTGCTTCAGCCCTTTGGCTTTGTCCGCCATTATTTATTAATACATCAATACGTCCAAATTTTTTTATGATTGATTCAGCGTACTCATCTGCTTTTGATGTGTCTAATAAATCAAATGGTAATAATAAACTTACTTCGTTATTTAAATTAGCTGCGTTTGCAACACGTTGTAGTTCGTGCTCTCTTCGTGCAGATAAAATAAGTTTTGCGCCTTTTGAAGCAAACTCATAAACTAAAGCTTCACCAATACCCGAAGAAGCTCCTGTTATCCAAACAACTTTATTTTTAAAACTTTCCATGTTTAATATGAACAAACTTCGGTATAAAAATTGAAATATTCATTTTTTGTTTTAGGTTAATTATTTGCAAATTGCATTATTATTTATGAATATATTAGAAGTCAATACTGAAAAATCTTGGCGTGGTGGCGAACGTCAAACGCTATACAATGCGGAAGGTTTCATGCAATTTAATCATGATGTCACTCTTTTATGTTTGAAAGGATTCCCATTAAGTCAGCATGCTAAAGCAAAAGGGATTAAGGTTATTGAAATAAAACATAATGTATCGGCTATTTGGTTTTTTTTATGGAACGTTGGTAAGTTTGATGTGATCCATACACAAACAGCCTCTAATCAATTTCATGCTTTATTTTCTAAACTATTTTTTAGTATACCATTAATATATACGCGCCGTGTTGATTTTGTTCCGAAAGGAAAATTAACCTTGTTTAAATATAAAAATACAACTAAAGTCATTGCTATTTCAGAAGCTATAAAACGTATTCTTAAGAATTTCGGAGTTCCAAACGTTGAGGTGATAAGCGATGTAGCAGTTTCTAAACCATTAAATAAAGGTAGAGCAAAAGAATTTTTGGAGAAGAATAATTATTTAGGAAAAAAAATAATTGCAACTACAGCGGCTCTTGTTCCTCATAAAGACCCAATTACACTGGTTAAAGCAATCCATCAGTTATCATTGACTCGTAGTGATTTTGTTTTTTTGCATTTTGGTTCAGGTGTTTTACAAAAAGAAGTTGAAGATGAAATTAAAAAACTAAATATTGAAGACTATTTTATTTTAAATGGATTTGTAACTGATGTGGAAGATTATTTTTCAATCATGGATGTTTTTGTTATGAGTTCTGAAGAAGAAGGTTTAGGAAGTAGTGTGCTTGACGCGTTCTTGTACAAAGTGCCAGTTGCATCAACAAATGCTGGCGGTTTGAAAGAAGTTGTTAATGGAAATGGATTACTGTCTAACGTAAAAGATGCAGAAGCTTTAGCATACAACATAAATGAATTATTAAATAGTAAAGATTTAAGAGACACATTTACCGAAACGGCTTATCGTTATGTTTTAAAAAATCATAGCAATGAATTTGTAAGTTTACAATACGATCGGTTATTCAAAAGATTAAAGAAATAAAAAAGGGCTAAAGTAAATCTTTAGCCCTTCTATTTTTATTTTAAAAAATATTAAATATGTAATGCTCTTTTTCCAGTTGCGTCTAATGCCGCTTCTTTTAAGCTTTCTGTAAATGTTGGATGAGCATGACTTATACGAGAGATGTCTTCAGCACTTGCTCTAAATTCCATTGCTACAACTGCTTCAGCAATCATATCAGCAGTGCGTGGACCAATCATGTGCACACCTAATATTTCATCAGTTGTTTCGTCGGCTAATACTTTTACAAATCCATCTGTATCCATACTGGCTCGTGCTCTTCCACTCGCTTTAAAAGGGAAAGAGCCAACTTTGTATTTAATCCCTTTTTCTTTTAATTGTTCTTCTGTTTGTCCCACAGCTGCAACTTCCGGCCAAGTGTAAACAACACCAGGTATTAAATTATAATCAATGTGAGGTTTTTGTCCTGCTATTTGTTCAGCTACAAATACACCTTCTTCTTCAGCCTTATGAGCTAACATCGCACCAACGACTACATCGCCAATAGCGTAAATGTTATCTGCACTTGTTTTTAAATGAGCATCTACTTCAACTCGTCCGCGAGCATCTAATTTTACGCCTATGTTTTCTAAACCTAATCCTTCAGTATATGGTTTACGACCCACAGCCATTAAAACGTAATCTCCCTTTATTTCAACTTTTTCACCCTTGCCATTATCAGCCGTTACAGTCGCTTCTTTTCCTTTTGTTTTAACGCTTTCTACTTTGTGTTTCATGAAAAAATCCACTTTTAAATCCTTTTTCATAACACGTTGTAATTCTTTACCCAAGCTCGCATCCATTCCTGGAATTAATCTATCCATGAATTCTACTACAGAAACTTTAGAGCCAATACGCGCATAAACACTTCCTAATTCTAAACCAATAACACCACCACCAATGATGATTAAATGTTTAGGTATTTCCGTCATTTCTAATGCTTCAGTTGACGTAATGATTCGTTTTTTGTCTACTTCAATACCTGGCAATGAAGCAGGTTTTGAACCCGTTGCAATAATGGCTTTTACAGTTTCAATTTGTTCTTTAGTGCCATCAGCTTTTGTAATATTTACAATCGTTTTTGATTCAAAACTTCCAACACCTGTAAATACGGTAATTTTATTTTTTTTCATTAAATAATTAATTCCTTCACATGTCATTTTTACAACACCTCGTTTGCGTTCAATCATTTGTTTTAAATTGACTTTAGGTGCTGCTATGTCTATCCCATGTTCTTCAAAGTGGTTAACCGCATTATAAAAATGTTCAGATGAATCTAATAAGGCTTTTGAAGGAATGCATCCAACGTTGAGGCAAGTCCCACCTAGGGTTGGGTATTTTTCTATTAAAGCCGTTTTCATTCCTAATTGAGCACAACGAATAGCCGCTACATAACCACCAGGACCAGAGCCAATAATGGTAACATCAAATTTTTCCATAAAATATATATTAATTAATTAAACGTGTTATTAAAATAAAGCTCAAATTTAATAAAATTTAAGACTTTTTAAAGCGTAAAATTTGACTCCATGCAATTAATAATATAGCAAGTAGGGATGAGGAGTATGAAATTAGGTCGCCGTATGTAACAAACCAAGTTTGACTATTTTGAGGTGTCATCTGTTTGATGATACTTGCTTTTTCCCAATAGTTGGTAGCTTGCTCAATTTCTCCAAATGGTGTAATGAAGCAAGAAATCCCTGTATTAGCACATCTAGCAATTTCTCTGCGCGTTTCAATCGCTCTTAACCTTGCATAGGCTAAGTGCTGTCGATGGCCTGGAGTATTTTCCCACCAACCATCATTGGTAATGATAAAAATGAGGTTTGCCCCATTGCGCACATATTGAGTAACGTAATCTGAATAAACACTTTCATAACAAATTACTGGTGCAATGCCAACTTTTTTGTTGTAACTATAAAATACAGTGCGATAGTCTTGTGAGCCCAAACTACCAATCGTTCCCCCTAAATCAATCGCTAAACCTTCTAATGGCTTTAATAAAGACGGAAACGGCATACGCTCAACACCTGGCACAAGTTTTGATTTATGATAAAATGAGATCGTAGAATCGTTTAATTGTATGGCAGTATTAAATGAATCGTAATATTCATTGGCGTCATTAAATTTTTGAGCAGTTGCACTAATTATTTCGTTTGGTTTATAAACATAAAGCGTGCTTGCTCCAGTAATAATTATTAAGTTCGGAAATTTTTTTAGAATGCTGTCTTTTAAAAATTGGATGGAATAAGAATCTTGTTCTTTTCCCTCAAATATATTTTCAGTTAAAAATGTTTCAGGTAAAACTAAAAATTGAATGGTACTATCCAACTTTTTAGAAATTTGTTTTAGTACGTTATTTAATTGTACTTCAGGCTCGAAATAAAATTTCTCGTTATATGGATCTACATTTGGTTGAATAATGAGTGTTTTGTAGCTTGGTGTTTTTGCTGAGCTTTTTTTTAAATTTGATTGTTTTAAAGAAAGTATTAATAAAGAAATGATGATGGGTGTCATCATAAATAGAACTGGCTTTAGAATATTTTTTAAGGAGTATGTTTTACTTTGAATGAAATTATAAATACTTATATTGACAATTAGCACCCACAAACTTCCACCAGAAGTACCAGTAAATTCGTACCATTGAATCCAATTGTGTGAAAATGCAAATACATTCCCGAGCGTTAACCAAGCCCACGTTAAATCCCATAATGTATTACCGTATTCGTATCCCAACCATAAAGGAATAAATAGCCAAATTGCCCATGATTTGTTTACACGAACCCTTAAATGATGCCAATGCATAAAAATAATACACATAAATGCAGAGTTGCTTATGATTGCCATAGCTGCTCCGCCAAATGAAGCATAGCTGATCCACCAAGTTACTAAGGCGTTCCAAGTAAAAAAGGCTAAATAAATTAATCCAATAATCTTTAATTTTTTTCGTTTAATAGTAGATGATTTGAAAATAGCATCTTCCAAAATAAACAATGGAACAAAAGCAAAAAAAATGAGAAATGTGAAAGGTGTGAGCCAAGCTGCACTCAGCAATAATGCACTTGAAAAAGCAAGTATATAATTAGGAATTTTAACCATTTTGGGTAAATATAAATATTAAAAATAAATAAGTGTATAATACAATTTACTCATACTGCATTTTAAGTCCTTTCATAATGATTGTAGACCAATATTTAAGTCTAATTGGTCTAAAACATAAAGTAAAATTAAAATAGTTTTGCTTTGTGTGAAATAATTGTTATATCTTTATACTTCTTTAGTTAAAAAAGCCTTACTCACTTAAATATACTTTTTAATCAACAATACGATGCTTACAGAAGTTGAAACGCATAATTTACATAAACCATTAAAAGATTTTTTTGGCTTTAATGGCTTCAAAGGAACTCAAGAAGTTATTATTAATAATATTCTCAATAAACAAGATACGTTTGTAATTATGCCAACAGGTGGTGGTAAATCATTATGTTATCAATTGCCCGCTATCATGAGTGAAGGGACAGCTATAATAGTTTCGCCGCTTATTGCTTTAATGAAAAATCAAGTAGATGCTATTCGAGTTTTTGGAAAAGAAAATAGCATCGCACATTTTTTAAATTCATCTTTAAATAAGGCTGAAATTGCGACTGTCAAAAACGACGTACTTTCTGGAAAAACAAAGTTATTGTATGTAGCCCCAGAAACGCTTAATAAAGAAGATAATGTGGCTTTTTTCTCCGAGTTTAAAATTTCATTTTTCGCGATTGATGAAGCTCATTGTATCTCAGAATGGGGCCATGATTTTAGACCTGAATACAGACGTTTGCGGCCTATCATTGAAAAATTAGGTTCTGTTCCTGTGATGGCACTTACAGCAACAGCTACTCCAAAAGTCCAGCAAGATATTCAGAAGAATTTAGGAATGCAGGACGCTAAATTATTTAAGTCCTCTTTTAATCGCGATAATCTTTATTATGAGGTACGTGCAAAAAAAGATGTGATTAAAGAAATTGTGAAATACGCTAAACAAAATGCAGGAAAATCTGGTATTGTTTATTGTTTGAGTAGAAAAAAAGTAGAGGAGGTAGCACAAGCCCTTATTGTTAATGGCGTTAAAGCGGCGCCATACCACGCAGGCCTTGATGCTAAAGAAAGAGCCAAAACACAAGATGGGTTTTTGATGGAAGACATTGATGTGATTGTGGCAACCATCGCTTTTGGAATGGGCATTGATAAGCCAGATGTTCGCTTTGTAATCCATCACGATATACCAAAATCATTAGAAGGATATTACCAAGAAACGGGAAGAGCAGGAAGAGATGGTGGCGAAGGGAATTGCGTCACGTTTTATAGTTATGATGATATCATGAAACTTGAAAAATTCATGAAAGATAAACCTGTTAATGAACAAGAAATTGGAAAACAAATGCTCTCAGAAACGGCTTCTTTTGCCGAAACATCTTCATGTAGAAGAAAGTTCATTTTACATTATTTTGGTGAAGAATTTAATGAGTTAAAATGCAATGAAATGTGCGATAATTGTCGTCATCCAAAACAAAAATTTGAAGCACAAGATGATTTACTTTTGGCGATTAAAGCAGTAAAAGAAAGCAAAGAAAAACATAAAGTTAAAGACATCATTAATTTATTGATTGGCAATTTAACAGCAACAGGAAAATCATATAAACACAATGAATTAAAAACATGGGGCGAAGGCGTTGATCAGGATAAGGATGATAAATTTTGGAATGCTGTATTGCGCCAAGCTTTGGTTTACGGGTATTTTTCAAAAGATATTGAAAATTACGGTATTGTAAAAATAACAGAAAAAGGAAAAGTATTTTTAAAAAAACCGGAAAGCATCAAGTTTACACATGATAATGATTTTAGTAATGCGGAAAGTGATATAGATGACGAGCATGTAACAAGTAAAGGCGGCGGAGCCGACGAATTGCTATATACTATGTTAAAAGATCTGACTAAAAAAATTGCCAAGCAAACTAATTTACCTCCTTATGTTATTTTTCAAGAAACTTCGTTGGAAGAAATGGCGATTCAGTATCCATTAAACATGGAAGAATTGACGAAAATTACAGGTGTTGGAGCAGGAAAAGCAATTAAGTATGGAAAAGCATTTTTAGAAATTATTAAAAAACACGTTACCGATAATGATATTGAAAGACCTATTGATTTTGTGATCAAATCTGTTGTCAATAAATCAGGGCTTAAAGTGTTTATCATTCAAAACATAGATAGAAAAATTAGTTTGGAAGATATGGCTAAAAATAAAAATCTTAAAATGAATGATTTGTTAACTGAAATTGAAACCATTGTTACATCTGGAACTAAAGTAAATATTAATTATTACATCGATCAAGTTATTGATGAAGATAAAAAGGATGAAATTTATGACTGTTTGAGAGAGTCTGAAACTGATGATATTAAATCCATTTTAAAAGAACTAGGGGAAGACGAATATAGTGAAGAAGAAGTTCGTTTAATGCGAATTAAATTTATCAGCGAATTTGGTAATTAGTCTTTCTTACAGCTGATTTAATGGAGTTGTTTTTTATATTGTATTTGTGCCTTGAATAAAGTAAATTCGCATTAATATATGAAGACAGCTATTTCAAAAAAAACCAGTTTTATTGCTAAAGACAGTTTAGTAATTATTTGTAAAATATTTAAAGTAAATCCAAGTTACGCTTTCACAAAAGAGCAAACGGATTATATTTTAAATGAAATTAAAAAAAATGAGAAGAAAGCGATTATAATAAATGCTTTGAATCGCACCATTTCAGTCATTTTAATTGATCACGTTAAAAATCATTATTTAAACTTAGAAACACTTCGAAAGCACGGCGCGACTTTATCTGATGCCCTTAACGAAGATAAAAGAGATTCTATTTGCTTATTAAATGAAACATCAGAGGTTGACTATTCGTTAGCTTTGACTGAAGGTATAGCGCTTGGAAATTACCAATTTACAAAGCATAAGCCAAGTGTGTTTAAAAAAGGTAATACGTTAAAATCTATTTCTATCATTGATTCAAAAGTAAATCAACAGCACATTATTAATGCTTCTATTGCTATTGATGCAACCTTAAAAGCAAGAGATTTAGTTAATGAACCAGTAAATTATTTAAACGCCATCCAACTTTCTAAATCTTTTAAAGAGATGGGAAAAGAAGCGGGCTTTAAAGTAGAGGTTTGTAATAAAGCAAAAATTAAACAACTAAAAATGGGTGGTTTGTTGGCTGTAAATCAAGGAAGTGTTGATGAACCAACATTTACTATTATGGAATACAAACCAAAAAATGCTAAAAATAAAAAGCCTTTTGTTTTAGTTGGAAAAGGTGTTGTGTATGATACTGGCGGACTTAGTTTGAAACCTACTGCGAATAGTATGGACTTAATGAAGTGTGATATGGCTGGTGCTGCGGCCGTAAGTTGTACAATGTATGCCATTTCAAAAGCTAAATTAAATGTTCACGTTATTGCTTTAGTTCCCGCAACCGATAATAGACCGGGATTTAATGCCTTTGCTCCAGGCGACATTATTACAATGATGGACGGAAGCACAGTAGAAATGCTGAATTCAGATGCAGAAGGTAGAATGATTTTGGCTGATGCATTGCATTTTGCAAAACGTTATAATCCTGAAATGGCTATTGAATTGTCAACATTAACAGGCGCTGCCGCCGCGGCAATTGGTCAATATGGTATTGTGAGTATGGGAACAAGCACTGATGAGCAAAAAACGAAACTAACGGTTAGTGGACTGCGCATGCACGAACGATTAGTGGAGTTTCCATTCTGGGATGAATATGCTGAATTATTAAAATCAGATATCGCTGACCAGAAAAACCTTGGAGGTCCTTATGGCGGTGCAATCACAGCGGGAAAGTTTTTAGAAAAATTTACTAACTATCCTTATATGCACTTTGATATTGCCGGTCCGGCCTTTAATACAGCGAAAGATAGTTACCGTGGAAAAGGTGCTACTGGTTATGGTGTTAGGTTATTATTTGACTTTTTTTCAAATTTATAGTTTTTGAAGTATACTGTTGTCATATTTTTTGTTTGGTGTTGTGATTCTAGTTCATTGCTCAATTTTAACACTGTTAATCTGAATTCAGAAATTCCTTTTGGATTTTATTATTCTCCAAAAGGCAAACATAAAATTTTGAATATAAAAAACGTAGGACACATTTATTTAAAAAGACTCAGCAAACAAATTAGTAATCCGATTGCCTGGATTGGGCGTAATAATTGCATTATACAGAATATAAAAATTTTAAATCTAGTAGGCTTCATTACTTGGTTTTATAAATAATTAATAAAAAAATCATGATAGATAATAAAGTAATAGTGGGAATTTCTCAAGGCGATATCAACGGAATTGGACTTGAGATTATATTAAAAACATTAATAGAGCCAGAAATTTCGGAACTATGTATCCCTGTTTTATTTAGTTCACAAAAAACGGTTTCCTACTTTAGAAAAGCATTAAGTTTAGAAGAGTTTAATTTTAATTCTTTGCGTGATTTTAAGGAACTTCATTCAAAGAAACCAAATGTATTTATTTGCTACGAAGAAGAAGTTTTAATTGAGTTAGGCAAAGCATCTGTTGAAAGTGGTAAATATGCAAAATTGTCATTAGAACAAGCAACAAGCGCATTAATTGAAAAAAAAATAGACGTACTTGTTACGGCTCCAATTAATAAGTATACAATGCAAGAAGCGGGATTCAATTATCCAGGTCACACTGAATATTTAGGCGAAAAACTTGGCGGAAAACCTTTGATGTTATTGTGTGCAGATAAATTAAGAGTGGCTGTTGTTTCGGGCCATGTCGCCATTAAAGATGTTCCCCAATCAATTACAGAGCAAAATGTATTTTTAAAAATCGAACAATTAAATAATTCACTGATAAAAGATTTTGGCATAAGAAAACCAAAAATTGCTGTGTTAGGACTTAACCCTCATGCGGGAGAAAGCGGAAAAATGGGTAATGAAGAAGAGATTGCCATTTCACCAGCGATAAAAAAAGCACAAGAAACAATGTTTGTTCAAGGGCCATATTCTGCTGATGGTTTCTTTGGAAATAATACGCAATCACAATTTGATGGTGTATTAGCTATGTATCATGATCAAGGATTAATTCCTTTTAAAACATTAGCATTCAATCATGGTGTTAATTTTACAGCGGGCTTAAACTATATTAGAACATCTCCCGATCACGGAACTGCCTATGAAATTGCTGGAAAGAATGTAGCTGACGCTGCTTCGTTCCGAGAATCAATTTATGCTGCGATTGATATTTTTAAAAACAGACAACTCTACTCAGAAATATCATCAAACCCTTTAATTAGTAATCCTACGAAGAAAGAAAGAAGTTAAGATAATTAACTAATTTTTTTGATAATTAACAAAGTAAAACTTTAACACATTTTAAGACTAAAATCGCTTAATTCTTGTCGTGTTAAGACTAAAATCGTAAATTCGTCGTTCATTAAATAATGAATCAAAAAGAACAAATAAATTTATCTGCTGTGCCAAAACACATTGCTATCATTATGGATGGGAATGGGCGTTGGGCCAAACAGCAGGGGGAAAATCGTATTTACGGCCATTATGAAGGCGTCAATTCGGTAAGAAGCGTAGTGGAAGGTTCAGGAGAAGTTGGCGTTAAATTCCTTACATTGTACGCATTCAGCACAGAAAACTGGAATCGTCCAAAAGAAGAGGTAGATGCTTTAATGGAATTACTTGTTTCTACGATAAGTATGGAAACTGCAGAATTGCATAAGAAAAATGTGCGATTAATGGCCATTGGAAATTTAGATAGTTTACCAAAATCTTGCAGAGAAGAGTTAAACGAATCCATCAAGATGACTGAAAATAATACTGGATTAACGCTTGTATTAGCTTTAAGCTATTCAGCAAAGTGGGAAATTATCCATGCAGTGAAACAAATAGCAACTAAAGTTAAAAATAATGAATTAACTGTACAGGATATTTCTGAGCGAGAACTCGAGAAGTACCTTTGCACACATACTATTCCTGAGCCTGAATTAATGATTCGAACAAGCGGCGAGCATAGAATTAGTAATTTCTTATTGTGGCAATTGGCTTATTCTGAATTTTATTTTACGGAAATACTCTGGCCTGATTTTAGAAAAACAGATTTATTTACAGCCATATTAAACTATCAAAACAGAGAAAGACGATTTGGTAAAACCAGTGAGCAATTATTATAACGTATTCATGACAATTACTAAAACCGTATATCTTATTTCTTTTTTTCTGACATCCCTTATTGGTTTTTCACAGATTATGGGTAATGCCTCCTATGCCATGGATTCTATCAATTGGGAGAAGCCGACTGATTATACCATTGGAGGTATTCAAATTGAATGTTCGCAATTTACAGATAAAAATGTGGTTCGCTTACTCTCGGGATTAACAATCGATGATAAGATCCAAATACCTGGTGATAAAATAGGAGAAGCTATTAAAAATCTATGGAAACAAGGACTTTTTGAAGATGTGAAAATTTATTTAGAAAAAACGATTGGAGAAAAAGCATTTTTGAAAATCGAAGTGATTGATAAACCAAAGCTTACTAAGTTTTCATTTAATCACGTTGTGAAAAAAAATGATGCTGATGAGATTCGTGCAAAAATTAGATTTGTAACGGGTAAAGTGGTGACTGATTACACCTTGGGTTTCATCAAAAACACTGTTAAAGATCATTATATCAATAAAGGATTTTATAATACAACCGTTGATATTGTTTCTCAGCCAGATAAGTTAGCAAAAACGCCTCATGTAATTGTTTCAATTAATGTGGTAAAAGGTAAAAAAGTGCGCATTAAAAATTTAAACATTGAAGGTAATACCGTAATTAAAACGTGGAAACTTCGTCACAAAATGAAGGACAGTAAACCTTTTCGCGCGTATAATCCATTTAATTCAGGTAAATATTTAGAAGAAAATTTAGAAAAAGATCTGCCATCGATTATCGCAAAATACAATAGCAAGGGATACAGAGATGCTCGCATCTTGAAAGACACAGTATATTTTATAACAAAAAATAGAGTTAATATTGATATTAAAATTGATGAAGGGCATAAGTATTATTTCGGAAAAATTAATTGGCTTGGAAATGCAAAATATAGAAGCGGTCAGTTAGATACCATTTTAAATATCAAACAAGGTGAAGTATTTGATCAAACTCACTTAGATCAAAAGCTATATATGAATCCAACAGGATATGATATCTCATCTTTGTATATGGATGATGGATATTTGTTTTTTAATATCACACCACAAGAAGTAAATATTCATAACGATACGATTGATTTGGACATACACATGTATGAAGGTAAACAAGCTACCATAAATAAAGTAACCGTAATGGGAAATTCTAAAACGAATGACCATGTTATATACCGTGAAATCAGAACAAGACCAGGGCAATTATTTCGACGTTCGGATATTATTAGGACACAGCGAGAATTAAGCCAGCTTGGCTATTTTGATCCTGAAAAATTAGGAGTTACACCAACGCCTAATGCAGCTGATGGTACTGTAGATATAGAATACCGAGTAGAAGAAAAACCATCCGATCAAGTTGAACTTTCTGGTGGCTGGGGCGGTGGACGTGTTGTAGGAACTTTGGGTTTGTCGTTTAATAACTTCTCGATGCGAAATATTTTTAAACCATCATCATGGAGCCCACTTCCAACTGGAGATGGACAAAAGTTTAGTATCCGTGCGCAAACAAATGGCGTGTATTATCAATCATATAATTTATCATTTACTGAGCCTTGGCTTGGAGGAAAAAAACCAAACTCATTAAGTGTTTCAGCATTTCATTCTCGATTTAATCAAACTGGAGAAAAAAAATATTCTACTGACGCAGAAGGAAATAAAATCATTAATCCACTGAGAAGCACCATGTTTATTTCTGGTGCATCGGTGGGATTTGGTAAACGATTAAAGAAACCAGACGACTATTTTTCGTTATACACAGAAGCTAGTTATCAGTATTACGAACTTTTGTATTATCCTTATTTCATTTTAGCTAATGGATATGCTAATGATTTTAATTGTAAAATTAATATTACACGTAATAGCATTGATGCTCCTATATTTCCAAAAAACGGATCTAACTTTTCATTGTTAGGACAATTTACGCCTCCATATTCTTTGTTTAATGGCGTTAATTATACCACGGCTTCTATGGCTGATAAATATAAATTTATCGAATACCAGAAATTTAAGTTTACAGCCGAATGGTATACACAATTAACGAATCAAAAAGCAGGAGAGGGGAAAGAAGCACGTAATTTGGTATTACGAACCAAAATAGGTTATGGGATTTTAGGTATGTATAATAAAAAAGTTGGGGTATCTCCTTTTGAGCGTTATTATATGGGTGGAAGTGGCTTGAGTGGTTTTCAAAATTTTGTGGCACGTGAAATTATTGGATTACGAGGTTATACAGATAATTCCGTTTCAAGTTCTCAAGGTGATCCCATTTGTGCTCGTTATACCATGGAATTGAGGTATCCAATTTCATTAAATCCACAAGCTACTATATTTGTTTTAGGTTTTGCAGAAGCTGGAAATACATGGGCAAAGTATAAAGATTTTAATCCATTTGCAGTCAAACGAAGTGCAGGTTTTGGATTAAGAGTATTTTTACCCATGTTTGGATTGTTAGGATTAGATTACGGTTGGGGCTTTGATAATATTCCAGGTAATCCAAATTCAGGGAATGGAAAAGGTCAATTCCATTTTACGTTAGGTGCTCAATTAGGCGAATTGTAGTGAGATTAAATTTTAAAAAATATATGTAACTTGAAACCCAGTTTGATTTAATAATTTAAAATATAAAAAAATGAAAAACGTATTATTCACTGTCTTAGCAACTATTTTTATTTCAACGATTTCTCTTGCACAAAAAACAGGATTTGTTGATACGGATTATATTTTATCTCGCATTCCTGAATACAAAGCAGCACAAGCTGAAATTGATAAAACTTCGATTGATTGGCAAAAAGAAATTGAATTAAAATACAGTGAAATTGATAAGTTGTATAAAATCTATAAAGCGGAATCAGTTTTATTAACCGATGATATGAAGAAGAAACGTGAAAACGAAATCATTAATAAAGAAAAAGAAGCAAAAGAGTTACAGAAATCACGTTTTGGGGTGGATGGAGAATTATTTAAAAAACGTATGGAATTGGTTAAGCCAATTCAGGACAAAGTATTTAATGCCGTGAAACAAGTTGCTGAGAAAAGTGGATTGGCTTTCATTTTTGACAAAGCTGGTCAAGTATCACTGCTCTACTCCAATAGCAAATATGATAAAAGTGAAGACGTTTTAACGTTTATGGGTTACAACAAAAAATAAATAGTAATAAATCAAAAATAAAAAAACAGAAATGAAAAGAATAGTAAAATCAGTAGCGATTGTTGTTTTAAGCATCAGCTCTTTCGCAGTAGCGCAAGCTCAAAAAGTTGCACACATTAGTGTTGACTCCTTAATTAGTATTATGCCGGAAAGTAAAACAGCAGAAGGTTTAGTTGTAAAACATCAAAAAGAGTTAGAAACGCAAGTTGGAAGTATGCAAACAGAATTGCAGTCTAAATATGAAAAATATATGGCTGAAGGATCAACGTATTCTGAAATCATTAAAGCTTCAAAAGAAAAAGAATTACAAGACTTAAAAAATCGTGTAGATGAATTTACCGCGCAAGCGCGTCAAGATTTGCAAAACAAACAGCAAGAATTATCTCGTCCTATATATGAAAAAGCGCGTAAGGCTATTGAATTAGTTGCTAAAGAAAATGGGTATAAATATGTTTTAGATACAAGTACGGGTGTTGTAATTTATAGCGAACCAACAGAGGATATTTTACAGTTAGTAAAAAAGAAATTAGAAACGATGCCAGCTGCTGTTATTCCTGGTGCTAACAATGTTGTTAAGCCAACTCCAGCTCCTAAGCCAGCCCCAAAAGCTCCTGGAAAATAAATTTATTTTAACAGATAAAAACCAACAACACCTCGTTGTTGGTTTTTTTTATTTCTTTTTTTAAAATTTCAATCTTAGTTGAAATTTAATTTCGCTTTTTGTATTGCCGTCTATTTGATTTAAACTGCCTGCTTGCAGTGTTTGTTGATTATCAAAAATAGATTGAGCTATACGGATCCAAATTTCAAAATTTCGAGTAACATCCCAATTTAATAACAAGTATGCTCGCTGTCCTTTATAGTATAGCGCTGGGACGGAATAACTATAAAGCACATCGTTTTCATAAATATATACTCTGCTTTCATAGCTCTTCGTATCAAATACAGCATACCTTAGTGTGATAGAAATCGGATTACCAATTTTTTTATAAATAAGATCTTGCGCAAACGCAACACCTTCCTCATCTGGCTCATTTTTTTTATTTATATAAGTATATTCAATTCTTGATTTTATTTTTATATCATTAGTAAATTGCACTGATAGATGGTAACGACAATTAGATTGTTCATAAGGCACTAAATACGTGTAATTATTTTCCACTGTGCTATTTTTGAGGTGAGTTCTATTTCTAAATCGTAAAGACATGTCAATTTTTTTGGTTGGTGTAAAGTTGAGTTGAGTTAAAACTTCACATCCATGAGAGGGTGCACTTGCGGTTGATTTAATCCAATCAAATTTATATTGATCTAAAAAAATAGATAATGTAAGTGATTTAAATAGCTTGGCTTCTGCGCCAATATAAATACTTTTTTCATTTTGTGGAAGTGTATTTTCTGAAATAGCATTGCCATATAGGTTTTGAAAGTTTTTTTCAAAACGACGATAATGTGATGTAAATGTTAGTTTTGGATCGAGGACTAAAATTAATCCTTGACAAAAAGCCTGTCCTTTATTCAAACTCATCGCGTATTCGCCAAACAAATTAGCATTTTTAAACACGTAACTGTAATCCATTCCACCCACGATATTTTGTTTGCCTTGGAAATCAAATGGATTGTATAAAGTTTTTGTTTTTGTAATTTTTGAACTTAGGTTCATACTTTGAAACGTACATCCAAGATGAAAGTTCTTATTATTGTAACTGGCATTGCCCCCTATTAATAGTTGAGAAATGCTTGCTTTATCTTGTATTAAATTATTTGTATTGTGCAATCCACCTAATGATAAACTGCTTACGCTGATGATTTCAATGTCTCCGTTCGCAGATGTATCAGTGAGATTTGCATTAGCATCTAATTTTTTAAATGAAGCTAAACCAGTCAGTTCTATTTTCTTAAAATTAATAGTTCCTGCAGTCCCTCTAAAAAAACGATTTTCGTCAAATGACTGATAGGCTTTAATACCAGAGCCATAACGTTTTATGCTCATAACTGATGCAGATTTTCCAAATGCAAATCCTTGCCAAAGAGTAAGGCCTTGCCCGAATGTAGCCTGATAATCGCCAATAACAAGCGTTTTTAGGAATTTAATATTTTTGATTCCAATATGCCCGCTGTAAAAGTCAAATCCTTTTTTTTGAGTGCCTTTAAAAAATTCTTCCCCGGCATCTTTTTCGCCACTAAAGGCTACACTGACGGCATTGTTGTATTGAAAATGATACCGTGCAAAAATGCGATTCGGATCACCTAAATAATAAGCGTTAGGTTTAGTGGCTTTCGTTAAACTGTCTGGTTTTAGATAGCCAGATTGTTTTTCAATAATACGTTGTAGCCTCATAACGTATTCGTGCTTCCCATATTTCAACATTTCATTTACACTAAAAAAAGAGGAATTAAAATAATTACTTACGTAAATGTATGGTAGAATTTTCTTTATGGTTGAAACATCAAAGCCTTCAATACTTTGTAATTCATAAATGGTCATGAGATAGCCATTTTGTTCTCTATGATTTATTAAATGATTAATTTGAATTTCTGATAGTAACTGAAGTGCCATCAATTCCTCTTTTTTTGCATGGTTGAGGTTAAGGGGATTTTTTTTATAATAGGTATATATTTCTATAAGATTTGATATATCACCATCTTCTGATTGTATTTGTTCTGATAACAGTTCTATGTTTTGGTTTATCTGTTCATCTGCATAATCATTAGCTTTATGATGAATGCTATCCAATTGCGCATAATTTTTAGCACTTATTAGGATAATTAATAATCCACATATGTAATAGTTTATTTTAATAAAATTTCGTTTTTTTAATTACTGCTTATTTGATTGTCTAGTTTCGAATAATTTTTACTAAATGCATAATGTAGTCCTATTTGTGGGGAAACTCCCAATATCGAATGAATCATAGAACTGACATCTATTTTTAATCCCTTATAAAGTACGCCTACGCCAAAGGAATCTTGACTAGGATAGTTGCAGCCGCCAACTCTTAGGTATATATTGGACGCTGGATTATACTCAATGCCAAGTTTGATATTTGTTTTTTGTCCTGATGTTTTCTCAGCTTCAGAAACTAAACATACTTTTTGTGAGAAAATGTATTGTGCGCCAAATTTGAAGATGGTTGGTATTTTTTCATGATTATATTGGGTTATTGATGCTCTAAATGGGTTATAAACATGTGTGGCTACGGTCATGTTAGAAAGTAGTTTAACCGTCAATCCAAAAGATCCAGTTAGCGCATGAGCTTTTCCATATACGTCGCTTATTCTAGTAGTTAAATAGTCCATCCCAATTCCTAAAGAAACGGTTTCATTTAACTGCATGCCATAAGCTAATGTAACATGTGATTCTCGGTAAAGTTTATAGCCAATGGTAGAGTAGGCTAAGCCGAATGTTCCTTTTTTTATTGGAACAACTGATGCAAAGCCACTCTGTGATAATTCTTTCACAAAAAATCGATTCTCATAAAATACCCCTACGTCTGATTGCCTGACAAATCCTAAACTTCCTTGATTATTGCGAGAACTCCACACATCAATCAAACAAGATGAGGCGTGGGCCAATGAGCTAGACCTTGCTCCGATTGGACCTTCACCATTTGAACCTAAAGAATAAAAAGGGATGCAAACAATTAAGATTAAAGTTTTATACACAAAATTATTTTTATTCGATTTAATTCAAAATTAATGCATTGATTTAAAAATCAATATTATTTAACATTTCAAAATGGACTTTAACATTTTATAAAACATTTAACATTTAATTTATCATATTTCAAATCCAAGCTTTTGTTTAACAATTCTTTATAGCCTCCCATGAAATTTTTTTTATTTCATTGAGAATTAATAAGATAATTTTTTTGTTTATTTTTGGTTTATAAAATAAACTACTTTATATTTGAATTTAATTTATAAAAATAAAATAATATGAAAACAACATTAGAAAATGAAGCAGCAGAAAATTTAATGCCTGAAGAAAGTCTTCAAATTATTAATTCAATGATTAACAACGCGAAAAATAAATTAGCCGATGATGGCTTTCATTTAATTTTATGGGGTTGGTTAGTTACCTTCTGCACTTTAACACAGTATATCACATTAAAGCTAGATCTGAATTGGGGACAATGGATTTGGATGCTGTTACCATTTGGTGGAGTTGCTTCTGCTATTTATGGTAATAAAAAAAATAAATCTCAGAATGTAAAAACTCATATTGGTAGTTATTTGTTTTTTTTATGGATTGGTTTTGTAATTGCTATTATTATTACTCTTTTCTTTGGTTATATTTATGGTATTAAAGCAACTTACTTTTTCTTAATGTTATTATACGGGATAGCTACTTTTGTTTCAGGCGGGATTTTAAATTTTAAACCTTTAGTTTATGGAGGGATACTCTCTTTTTGTTGTGCTGTTTTATCTGTTTTTTTAACAGAGATTGATCAATACTTATGCTTATCTGTTGCTTTAATAGTAAGCTATATTATTCCAGGGCATTTATTAAGAGTTAAATTTAAATCACAAAAAAATGCTTAAAGATTTAGATCCCATATTACATTCACAATTACGTTTAGCTGTTGTTTCTATTTTAATTAGCGTTAAAGAAGCCGAATTTAATTACCTAAAAGTAGAAACAAATTCTACAGCTGGTAATTTAAGTGTGCAACTTCAAAAATTGAAAGAAGCGGATTATATTGACATTGAAAAAAAGTTTAAAGACAATTATCCGCAAACTATTTGTAAAATAAACAAAAATGGAATTAAAGCCTTTGAACAATATGTTGCCACTATGCAACAGTATTTAAAACCAAAAAAGAACTAGCTACTTTGAATTTTAGCGCTCATTATTTAATTTTCTTGTATTAAGGATTTTACTATAAAAAGCATAAAAAAAGCAGAAGAGAAATCTTCTGCTTTTTTAGTTTTTAATTGTTTTTTATTTTAGTTCTTAATCACTTTGATGGTTTGTTGTTTACCATCTTGTTGTAAGTTCATAAAATATAAACCATTGTTTTGGTTTTTAAGATTGATTGTTTGTTTTCCTACTGATACAGTTTCAGTATATACAACTTGTCCTAACGCATTGGTAATTGTTATTTGTGTTGTTGCATTTAAATCTAACGTTACTAATCCAGTTGTTGGATTTGGATACACATTTATATTTAATTTACTTGAACTCAATTGCTGAATACCCACGCAAGCATTTACATTTACCGTTACGTTTGTTGTGTTTACACAACCATTTCCATCCGTTCCATCAACGCTGTAGGTTGTTGTAGTGGTTGGTGTAACTGCTGTTGAAGCTGTTGTTGCACTGGTGTTCCAAACATAACTGGTTGCGCCACCTGCACTTAAGGTTGCTACTTCGCCTACACAGATGGTTGTAAAATCACTTACCGCTGTTACCGTTGGTAAAGCATTTACAGTCACTGAGCTGATAGCATTCGTTGCTGTTACACAACCGTTTGCATCTGTTCCTGTTACACTGTAATCAGTAGTTGCTAATGGATTAACCACATCGCTTCCTGATGAATACGTATACGTGCTTGCTCCTGTTGGAACGATGGTAAAGCTTTGTCCTGCACAAATAGCGCCTGAGTTTACCGTTAGGGTTGGTAAAGCATTTACGGTTACTGTGCAATAATCTACTCCTAAACAACCTACTGAGTTAACTGCAATAATCGTATACGTTGTGCTT
>Ga0304730_1000307_pt1 | contig 42940 bp, 40 predicted proteins | sample M_130628_MF_Meta_FD_190474 | JGI IMG/M metagenome (GOLD analysis project Ga0304730, IMG submission 190474) | Freshwater microbial communities from Lake Montjoie, Canada to study carbon cycling - M_130628_MF_MetaG (v2) (version 2) | ecosystem: Environmental > Aquatic > Freshwater > Lake | place...
TTTCAACCTTTTTATCTATTACTAATCGTTATGAGCCCGACGAGCTACCGCTGCTCTACCTCGCGATGTTTGGACGGCAAAGTTACGCCAATATTAATTCTTATCCAAGTTTATTGAGAAGAATGTGGATGAGATATAAAACCTATGGTTTAATCCCTATGCCTTACACTTGATGCTCCAGAGCTTTGCATGTCTTTGATGGCTGCAGCACCTTTGTAATCTATACTACTTGCGCCAGTCGCATGCAACGTTAGTATTCCTGATACATTAATTTTTACACTACTCGCACCAGAAGCATCCACAGATGCACCTTTAACTAAATAATCATACATTTTAACGCTTGAAGCACCTGATACATCTAAAATCAAATCATCCCCTGAACCGGATACTTCAAAAGCACATGCACCTGAACCTTTCATCGAAAATGCATTGGCTTGCACTGTTGCCTTGAAACTTGAAGCACCTGATAAATCCGCCATTAAAGTACCTGCTTTGATATCCCCTTTTAAATCACTCGCACCAGAAAGATTGATCTTTAATTTCTCCGAGCTTAATCCATTCACTATTTTGATATTGGTAGCGCCAGAAGCAGTGATTGCATACAAGTCTTTTACACTGACATAGGCTTTGATTCTATAATCTTCATTCCCCCATTTCCACCACCTGTTGTCTGACAATCTAATAATTAATGTGCCCCCGTCTACTTCTGTGATGATTCTATTTCTGAACTCCTCTGATTTTGCACTCACTGCAACTTCTGTCTTATCAGACTGACTTATGAATAACTCAATGGCATTGGATACACGAATAGATGTGAAATTGGACAGTTTTCTTACCTGTACATTTTCATCATAAATCACGCCCATTTTAGTTTGAGCTTGAGCAACAAAGGCCATAAAAAGGCAGGCTAAAAAGATCATTTTTTTCATAAGAAGGGTTATTTATATCGTATAACGAAAGGCTTAGACTAAAGTTACAGTTGTTCATATAAAAAAAGCCCCCTATTTTTGTTCTGTCCTCGGGGTGCTGTAAAAAGCTGAGATAAAACCCGTTGAACCTGAACAGGATAATGCCTGCGAAGGGAAGGTCATCGCAATTTCTGCGCCTCTTCTCATAGCTATTTACTGTTCCTGTTATTATTAAACTAAGAATTAGCTATGACTAAGATATTGGGCACCTTGCTCTCTTTTATATTTTTTGCCCCTTTGTTCGCGCAAGTACCTCAACAGATGCTTATTAAAAAGGATAGTAGTAGTAATAAATATACCGACAGTATTAGAAGTTTGCCACCATTGGAGATTAGATCCATACGCGTGAGTGAGCAGGCGCCTTTTGCAAAAACAAATATCAGCAAAACTCAAATTGCATTGAATAATGTTGGTCAAGACCTTCCCTTCCTTCTTGAGAATACCCCTTCGGTGGTGGTGCATGCAGATGCAGGTATTGGTGTTGGCTATACAGGCATCAGAATCAGAGGTACGGATGCCACAAGAATTAACTTTACACTAAATGGTATTCCTTACAACGACCCAGAAAGTATGGGAACATTTTTTGTGAATATTCCAGACTTTGGATCTAGCGTGAATAGTATACAAATACAAAGAGGTGTAGGTACTTCTACCAATGGGGCTGGTGCATTTGGGGCTAGTGTGAATTTAATGACCAATGAATACAATCCAAGCGCTAATCTATCCTTACAAAATACTGTTGGCACATTTAATAGCTTTAAAAATAATCTTGTGTTTGGATCCGGATTACTTAATAATCATTTCACTATTGATGGAAGAATTAGTTCCATTACAAGTGATGGATTTATTGACAGAGCCAGTAGCAATTTAAAAAGCTTTTATATTAGTAGTACTTATTGGGGTGATCAATCTTCTTTGAGGTTAAATATATTTAGTGGGAAAGAAAAGACTTACCAAGCATGGTATGGCGTGCCTCAGGAATTAATAAGTACGAACAGAACTTTCAATCCAGCAGGAACAGAAAAAAAGGACGCGCCTTATGAGAATCAAACAGATAATTATAGGCAAACGCATTATCAATTATTTTACAATAAGAATATCAACGGTTATTGGAAATGGAATACTGCAATCTATTTAACCACTGGAAAAGGATATTACGAAGAGTATAAAGCAGGGGTTGATTTTTTGGATTATAATATCGATATCATAGGTAAATCTAATGTGCCTGCCGACTTAGTTAGAAGAAGGTGGTTAGACAACAACTTTTATGGACAGATTGCTGCAGTTTCTTATGTGGATAGCTTAGATGATTTGACCATAGGTGGCGGCTGGAGTGTTTACAATGGATTGCATTTTGGCACACTACCCTATTTGTCAAATACTTTCGCTCCTTCAAATTTTAAGTACTACGATAATGATGCACTTAAAAAAGAAATGAATACCTATGTGAAATGGGAAAGGAAATTGACAAAACAATTTAAAAGTTTTATAGACTTACAGTACAGATTTGTGCATCATCAAATGAATGGATTTACAAAAAATACTGACTTATCAACTGAAAGAAAATTTAATTTCTTTAACCCGAAAATGGGTTTGACCTATCAAGCAAAAAATATTTTTTATTACACAAGTCTAGCCGTTGCCAATAAAGAACCCAATAGAGATGACTTTGAAGCAAGCGCTACGGAACAACCAAGAAAAGAACAATTAATAGATTGGGAGACTGGATTTGAATTTAAAAGACCTACATATGCTATCAATGCAAATGTGTACTACATGAATTATAAAGATCAATTGGTATTAACAGGCAAGATCAATGATGTAGGCGCCTATACTAGAACCAATGTTCCAAAAAGCTATAGAGCAGGAATAGAGTTACAAGTGAAATACCCAACGAATAAAAAATACAGTTCTACATATAGTATCACATTGAGTCAAAATAAGATTGAGGCATTTACTGAGTATATTGATGATTACGATCAATTCACGCAAGTAGCTATCCAGCATAAAAATACCAATATTGCTTTATCCCCTAGTTTAACATCTACACGCACTTTTAATTGGAAACCAAATGATAAGCTGAATTTTTTCTGGACAACCAAATACACTTCAAAACAATTCCTTGACAACACACAGAATAATTATAGAATTTTAGACGCTTATTTTATCAATGATATCAATGCACATTGGACAATTTTGAATAAAACAAAATTCACCATGCTATTACAGTTCTATGCCAATAATCTATTGGATGTACAATATGCCCCAAATGGCTATACCTACAGTTATATCTCTGATCGCAGTGTAACCACCTCCAATAATTACTACCCTATGGCAGGAAGAAATTATTGGTTAAGTTTAAAGATTGACTTGAAATAAAAATACCCTTCCCCCTGAGTATGGGTTCAATTTAGCCCATAAATAAGGTCCTGATTCGTCAGGACCTTTACTTTTTAATATTTAATCGTACTTACTTCTTTGCTTTATCTACCTTTTTAATAAAATCAATCAACCCTGTAAAGTAAGTTGTTTGGTCATCGTACATCGACATATGAGATCCTTTTGGACAAAGTAAGAATGTGCCATTTTGTACTTTATTAGCTATCATTTCCATGGCCTTAGGATCCATCGTGTCAAATGCACCACCAATACTTAAAGTAGGCACTTTTATTTTTGCAAGATCCGCTGTTCTATCCCAATTTTTTAATACTGCATCTCCCACAACACCAAATTCAGAAGGGCCTTGCATTTTTAAATACAATGGATAATTCATTTTAGCAAAAGCACGCACCACTGGATCAGGCCAAGTAGCAGGAGGCATTCTTAAAATGTGTTCTGGATAATAATAGTCTGTGATAATTTTTAAATACGCTGGATTCGTATAATCGCCCTTTGCTTCATAAGCTCTGATTTGAGCCAACACTTCCTTAGGTAATTGTGGGCCTAAGACTTCATTGGCATACTTCACATATTCAGGAATCGAAGCCATCATATTGGAGATGATCAATCCTTTTAAATGCTGTTGGTATTTTAAAGCATATTCCATTGCTAAAATCCCGCCCCAAGAATGCCCTAATAAATAAAAATTATTGGCATCTAAACCAAGTGCTACTCTTACAGTTTCAACTTCCTCTACATATCGATCAATGGACCATAAACTGCTATCATTCGGATTGTCTGAATAAGCAGAACCTAATTGATCATAGTAATAATATTCTATCCCTTCTTGTGGAAGAAATGAATCAAAGCATTCAAAGTATTCATGCGTCGCCCCTGGACCTCCATGTAATAACAATACTTTTTTGGTTGGGTTATTTCCAACACGTTTTGTCCAAACTGTAAAGTCTCCTTTTGCGGTATGAATTGGAATACGCTTAACCCCACCAGACAAGATATCTGTTCTGCCTGTTGTGTCATGGTAATTGGAGCTAGAAACTGTTGACCCATTGTTACAAGCTGCTAAGGTTAAAACAAAGCAACAAATAAGCCATTGAATGATTTTTTTCATATGCTAATTTTAGATTATCCAGGAAATTTTTCTTGCCATGCCAACATGCCACCTACTACATTGACTACATTTTTAAAGCCATAAGGCTCCATCATCATACAAGCCTGTCCGCTTCTGTTCCCACTTCTACAATACACATAAACGGTTTCCTCTTTTAAGTGTTCTACTTCATCTAACATCAAAGCTTGAACCAAACCTAGTGGTAATAATTGTCCACCAATATTGAATGCAGCATGTTCGTGGGGCTCACGAACGTCCAATAAATTAAGTTTTTCACCCGCATCTATTTTTGCTTTTAAAGCCTCTACTGTAATTGTTTGCATAATTGAACTTTTGAATTTATAGTGATATTAAGGCGTAATTTTTTATTACTGGATGGAATCTCTAATTGCTTTTACAGGCGCTACTTTATCCAGTACTAAATTAATGGTAGACCCTTTTGAAGTCATATTTTGAATGGGCATCCCTAATGAATCTAATTGACTTCCATAGACAGTTGGACTTTGGTCAAATACAAAAGCAGATGCGCTATCTCCAATGGAACCATTCACAGAAACGACACCAAGAATTAATCCTAAACTCATTAACTGCGCTTTAGCTTGTTCATAGGTTAAGCCTACCAAATCTGGCATCAGCATACCTGAAGAAGCACCACCATCTCCCACTAAAAAATGTATCAAAGTACCTGAAGGTATTTTTGAACCTGGCGGAATGGGTTGACCATTAACTAATTGGTCAATCACCACATTTTTATTTTGATCTGGAACCATTTGTATTGAGCCCAATCTTAATCCCAACACTTTTAAATAAGTCTCTGCACTTTTGATAGAAAACCCAACAAGGTTTGGCATATCTACTTGTGGCGCAACCACACGATTAATTGTTAGATAGACTGTCCTGCCTTTTTTCACAATCTCGTCTGCCTCTGGAGTTTGTCTTAACACCGCATTTCTAGCAAGGGTGTCTACATATATGGAGTCTTGCAACTCCACATCAAAACCTGCTGCAATTAAATTTTTCTCTGCAGCAAGCACATCCAATCCAATCACTGCTGGTACTTTTCCCGTTTCACCATTTCCTGTAATCCATCCTAACGAGAAAAAGAAAATGACCAATAAGCAAATAGCTACTCCAAAACCAATGAGCATGTTCATCCACAATGGTTTTTTTAATATGTCGTCAATCAGTTTCAAATTGCTTGATTTTATTTTTTTTCTAAACTATCTTCAATGATCCAACCATAAAAATCTGTTAAGTTCCAGCCCATTGCTTTGACTTGCTGAGGAATTACACTTGCCTCACTTTGTCCAGGCACTGTGTTCACTTCCAACATGTAGGCTTTTTCTGCAGCTTCATCATAAATAAAATCAATTCTAACCACGCCTCTGCAATTTAAAATTGCATATACTTTTTGTGCGGCGGCCGTTAAACTGTCAAACATTGTTGCAGTGATATCTGCAGGAGTAATTTCTTGACTCTTGCCTTGGTACTTTGCCTCATAATCAAAAAACTCATTCTCTGTCTTGATTTCTGTAATGGGCAATACCGTGATCTTCCCTTTGGATTTAAATACGCCAATAGTGAACTCTCTACCACTAATAAATTCTTCTACTAAAATTTGTGTATCCTCTTTAAACGCTTTTTCTAATGCTACAGGTAATTCACCAGCTTGATTCACTTTACTTATACCAAAACTACTACCTCCATTATTTGGCTTTACAAAAACAGGCAATGATAGATTTGATAATATTTGTTCTGGGCTTAAAGCTTGCTCCTTAAATAAATGTATAGATTTAGCAACGCCTATTCCACCAAATCCAGCCACTGCGACCGTATATCTTTTATTAAAAGTCAATGCAGAGGTAGCTGTATCACAACTAGTATAAGGCAAGCTAATCATATCAAAATAGCCTTGTAATTTTCCGTCTTCCCCCGGAGTGCCATGAATACACATTAAAGCCACATCGAATTTTATTTTTTCTGAGCCTTCTACAATACTAAAATCCGCTTTGTCAACAGCCACTTCTTCGCCCACTGTATTTTCATACCACCATCCTGTAGGATGAATATCTATCTGATAGACTTCAAATTTTGATTTATCCAATGCATTGAACACCGTCTTTGCACTTTTATAACTTATCTCGGCTTCGGAGCTATATCCTCCTGTCACCAATGCCACTTTTATTTTCATAGGACCCACTTTATATTGGTTTGATAACAAACCAAAAATTATGACAATAAAAAAAGGGAAATGATTCCCTTTTTAAACCATTCAATTATAAATGTAACTTTTCTTTTTTAGCCAATAATTCATCCACTGTTTCTTTGTATAACTCATCTGGTATACAACAATCAACTGGGCAAACAGCAGCACACTGAGGTTCTTCATGAAAACCTTGACATTCTGTGCATTTGTTATGTGTGATGTAATAGGTATCCATTGCAACTGGGCTTATTCTTGCACCAGCATCCACAGCTGTACCATCCATTAAAGTGTAAGCACCTTTTAATGAAGTACCATCGGCCATAGCCCATTCTACTCCGCCTTCATAGATAGCGTTATTTGGACATTCTGGCTCGCATGCGCCACAATTAATACATTCATCTGTAATTTTGATTGCCATAAAAAATATTTAAATTTTAGTAACGTACTTTTGCTTACAAAGATATAACACAAGCATGAACTTACAAGCAAGAATTAAAGGTTTTGTCGCCCTCGGACAACAACTCTCAGATACAAATAATGCCCTATTAATTGAAGCAAAATCAGCTGCTTATCAGCAAAATGGATGGTTTTTACCCGAATTCATTGACCAAGCCATTCAGCAAATAAGGGAGCAGTTTTTACTGCAAACAGCCCTGGAAGAATGGACTGCTGCATATCCAACTATTGCAGACCAAGCTACCCATATAAAAGTTGGTATTGTCATGGCTGGGAATATCCCATTGGTAGGTTTTCATGATTTATTAAGTACGCTTATTGCGGGGCATACCGCTGTTATAAAAAGGTCTTCCAAAGACCAGGTATTGATGGACTTTATCATTGCAAGTTTAATTCAAATTAACCCTGCATTTGAAGCTCAAATCATGGTGCAAGAACAGCTTAAAAATTGCGATGCCTATATCGCTACTGGGGGCAATACCGCAGGCAATTATTTTGAATACTATTTTGGTAAATTTCCGCATATCATCCGCAAGAATAAAACTTCAATTGCCATTTTAGATGGGACTGAAACTTTGTCAGAATTAGCTTCCTTGGCAGATGATTGTATGCTGTATTATGGCATGGGATGTAGGAATGTGACCCAAATTTGGGTGCCTGAAGACTATGATTTTATCCCATTTTTGACTGCCTTAAAAAAATACAACTACCTACAAGATCAACATAAATACAAGCATAATTACGATTATCAATTGGCTTTAATGATGATGGGTAAAAAGTTATATATGGATTCTGGAGGTGTATTGATGAGCGAAAACCCTTCCCCATTTGCAGCCATTAGCCAAATTCATTACCAACAGTACCCATTGGGCTCTATCCCTACATTCAATTTGGATGAAATTCAATGTGTGGTGGGGAAAAACCAGCTCCCTTTTGGCAGTTTACAAAAACCCGATTTAGCCCAATATGCAGACGGAGTGGACAGTTTAGCCTTTTTATCAGGTTTAAAATAAATCCCAAAATATGGAGTTAAGCTATGGTGATTTTGTAAAATTGTCAGGATTAATCAACTCTTTTCTTTAATTTTTGTTAAACTCACTATTGGAATTTGTGCCATAATTTCAGCTGCATTAAATTGCAACTAAATTGGTATACAATTTGTAAAATTAAATTGAACTGATTCTCTTACTATAAAAAAATAAAAGTATGAATATGAATTTAAAAAATGTAGCAGCTATTGTTGGTATTAGTGCCATCACTACTGTGGCAAGTATGTGGGCTTATGGTAAAATTTCAACAACCAATTCAAGTTTTGAAACAGATGGCAAACTGCCAGCAAATTATGCCAGTTTTTTTAATGGCAGTGCCCCAGCAACTACTGTAGACTTTACGCCTGCTGCCAATGCAGCATCCCCAGCTGTGGTGCATATAAAAACAAAGACCAACGCAAAACAAGTACAACAAAATAGACAACCAAGACAAAGAAATCCGTTCTTTGATTTTTTTGGCGATGAGGATATGTTGGGAGATTATTTTGGAGGCCCAAGAATACAACCAGAACAAAGGGCAAGTGGAAGTGGTGTATTGATCACAGCAGACGGCTATATTGTTACCAATAATCATGTGGTGAATGGCGCCGATGAAATCAATGTTACACTCAACAATAAGAAAACCTATAAAGCAAAAGTGATTGGAGTAGATGCTAGTAGTGATATTGCTGTGATTAAAATTGAAGCAAGTGGATTACCTTATTTAGTGTATGGCAATAGTGATGAAATTAAATTAGGACAATGGGTACTAGCCATTGGTTATCCTTTAAGTTTGGATGTAACCATTACAGCAGGGATTATTAGTGCAAAAAATAGATCGATTGATATTAATTCAAGACAGAGCGATAGACCAATTGAATCTTTTTTACAAACAGACGCAGCAGTGAACCAAGGTAACAGCGGCGGAGCCTTAGTCAATACCAGTGGTGAATTAGTGGGTATTAACTCTGCCATTGCCTCTCCTACTGGTTCCTATGCAGGATACTCTTATGCGATCCCTGTGAATATGGTAAAAAAAGTAGTGACAGATATTGTAAAATATGGCACAGTACAACGTGCCTACTTAGGTATCTCTTACCCTCAACAGGAATTAAGTGAAGAACAAATAAAGAAATTAGAATCTGACTATAAAGTAAAGATTGGAGATGTACAAGGCATTGTTGTAACAGATGTAGTTGAAGGTGGTGCAGCTAAAGCAGCTGGTATCAAAGTGGGTGATATTCTCACTAAAATAAATGGCACAGCAGTTACATCCTCTCCAGAATTACAAGAGCAAATCGCGAAATACAAGCCGAATGACAAAATCACAATCACTTTAAAAAGAGATAATAAAGACCTAACACTTAATGCAACTTTGAAAGCTAAATTAGGCAATACCGATTTAGCGAGTAGCAGTAAAGCGGCCGAAAAATTAGGCGGTAAATTGGAAACGATAGATAAAGCCACTGCAGAAAAAAATGATGTAGAAGGTGGTGTAATGGTGAAAGAATTAGGGACGGGCATTTTAGGTAAGAGCAGAGTTGAAAAAGGATTTGTCATTACCCATGTCAATGATCAGCCTGTTAAAAATACCGAGGAGTTTTATGAAGCTTTAAAAAAATTAACTGGCGCAACTGTGAAACTTTCTGGAGTGTATCCTGGGTTCTTTGGGAACTATGCGTTTATGTTGAATTTGAACGAATAAATCTATAATATAATTCATTAAAAAGGCACTCAATAGAGTGCCTTTTTTTATTGTTGAAATGTTTATTTTAATTTCATTGACTGCCAAATAGCTTCTTTTTCTGCTAAAGACAACGCAGCTAAATCCAAACCATTTTCTTTAGCAAAGGTTTCCATCAATTCAAAACGATGCTTAAACTTTTTGTTCGTTTTTTCTAATGCAGACTCTGGATCAATTTGCAAGAACCTCGCATAGTTGATTAGACTAAACAAAACATCTCCAAATTCAGCTTCCATTTTTTCTTGATTATTCGCCGCTATTTCTACTTTTAATTCTCCAATCTCTTCTTCTACTTTCTCCCAAACCTGTTCTTTATTTTCCCATTCAAAACCCACTTGTTTTACCTTTTGCTGAATTCTGAATGCTTTAACCATTGCTGGCAAACTATTGGGCACACCACTTAAAATAGTTTTTGTACCATCCCCTTCTTTTAATTTGAGTTGTTCCCAATTGCGTTTTACATCTTCTTCGTCTTGCACCTTCACATCCCCGTAAATATGCGGATGTCTATGAATTAATTTTTTAGAAATGGCTTCGATCGAATCTTGTAAAGTAAAATGCCCCTGCTCTGTTCCAATTTTAGCATAAAACAATACATGCAACAGCATATCGCCAAGTTCTTCTTTAATGCCTTCCCAATCTTCATCAATGATCGCATCAGTTAATTCATATAGTTCTTCAATCGTATTGCTTCTTAAACTATGTATGGTTTGTTTTTTATCCCATGGACATTTTTCACGAAGGGTGTCCATGATGTCAACAAGTCCTAAAAATGCTTTTGATAAATTGTCTTGGGGCATGATTAAATAATTAACTTGAAGCTAAGATAAACAAACTTGGGGACTGCCGGTTCTCTTCGGGACTGCCGTTTTTCGCTTTGCTCAAAACGTCTTCCTCGTATATCGGTCTTACCCAAAGCCTTTCAACTAAACGCTTCGCGTTCAGTTGGCTTTTTTGCTTCGGGACTGACGATTCACTTCGTTCATCGTCTTCCTCGTATATCGGACTTACCCAAAGCCTTTCAAGTAATTGCTTCACAACTACTTGGCTTTTTTCATTTTCGTCTACTTACACAAGCGAGCTTGTGACGCAGCCTCAAATAAAAAAAGCCTCTCACTTTCGTGAGAGGCTGTGTGCCCCAGGCGGGAATCGAACCCGCACTCGCGTTGCGGCGAACAGGATTTTAAGTCCTGCGTGTCTACCAGTTCCACCACCAGGGCGTCATTACTGACCTAAAAAAAATCCCGTCCGAAGAACGGGATTTTGAGCGAAAGACCAGGCTCGAACTGGCCACCCCGACCTTGGCAAGGTCGTGCTCTACCAAATGAGCTACTTTCGCTTGAATAAGAACTAATTTTTGGACTGCGAAAATAAGGAATCAACGCACACCAACAAAATTTTTTTCTACTTATACTCCGGCTTATACTGTGAACTTGGATTCACTTCTACCGTTGTTTTCTTGTATCTAGAATTGAAAAGTTGAGCACAATTCCCTAGACCTAGCGCTAATAATGCGAAAACAGTTACGTAAAAGATGAATTTTGAAGAACTAACCCAGTTCTTGGCAATATCTTTATTGGAAGCTATTTCTTGTATTTCTTGTGACATAGTGTTTAATTACGGATGCAAAAATAACAACAAGTTCTTAATAATGAACCTGTTTGGTGACAATTTTATCAAATTTTTGCTTGTTTTTTAAAAAGTAAAGAAAAACAACAGATCCATTGTAAACACCCCCCATTTCAGCCATTGGTTTACATGCCTTGCTCCTGTTGACTTTACCCGTTAACCAATACCCCATTACCGCTAAATGTGCCTTAAAGATGGCTGTAAAAAAGTACCCATCCCCAGTCAGTAATCCTTTCCAAGCAGATATCCCATCGAGTGCAAAACGCAATGGCATTTTCCATACTAATTCTTGGATAGGTAGATGTTTACTTAACATGATCAAATTATTCCTAAAATTTAAAAACACTTTTCTACCACCTCTAGGTAAAGTTCCAGCACCCACATGGTACACGACTGCACTAGGACAAGCATACAATGCATGGCCTTCTAATTGCATTCTCCAACAAAGATCAATTTCCTCTTGATGTGCAAAAAAACTGGCATCAAATCCTCCCAATGCATGAAACAACTTTGATCGAATCATCATGGCAGCTCCAGATGCCCAAAAAATAGGCTCAGCGCTGTCATACTGCCCTTTATCTTGCTCACATACATCAAATACCCTACCTCTTGAGAAAGGGTAACCAAGGGCGTCTATCCATCCCCCACTTGCACCCGCATATTCAAAACTAGTTGGTTCTTTTTGTGCCAATATTTTTGGTTGACAAGCTCCAATGGTAGGATTTGATTCCATTAATTGAACCATCGGCGCTACCCAATTCGGATCCACTTGCACATCTGAATTCAATAAAATATAAAAATCTGCTTGCACTTGTTTAAGCGCCCAATTGTATCCACCTGCAAAACCTTCGTTGGTTGGATTTAGAATGACTTTTACGGTTGGAAAATATTTAGCAAGGATTTCTAAAGAGTTGTCTTTTGAACCATTGTCTGCCAACACAATTTCTTTGTTTTGGTAGGACGTCGCCAACACCGAAGGCAAAAAAGTCTTCAGGTAATTAGCCCCATTAAAATTTAAAATAACGATCGATACGAGCGGTTCCAAAACAGATGTATTTATGCGAATGTAAGGCCAAATATGGGAAAATTAGACAAAAACCCTATCTTAGCTGCATGATAAAGGCAAAATTCTTATTTTCTAATTTAGATTTTCTGAATCATCCCATAGGGTAATATTAAGCCCCTAGATTTTATTTTTTTTCAAGTTTATCTAAACTTGATGCTCCCTGTTTTTATCCTTTTATTCAAAAAAATATTGTATGTCTACTCCATTACAAACGAGTGCAAATACTGCAAAGTATATTGCCCTTGAAGATCAATTCGGCGCACACAATTATCATCCCGTTCCTGTTGTACTTGAAAAAGGCGAAGGTGTTTTTTTATATGATGTAGATGGAAAAAGATACTTTGATTTCTTAAGTGGCTATTCCGCTGTAAACCAAGGTCACTGTCATCCTGCCATCATTAGAGCGTTGACAGATCAAGCTCAAAAATTAACACTCACCTCTAGAGCGTTTTACAATAACCTACTTGGGGAATACGAAAAATACATCACGGAATACTTTGGATACGATAAGGTATTACCCATGAACACGGGCGTTGAGGGTGGAGAAACCGCCATTAAATTAGCAAGAAGATGGGGCTATGCAGTAAAAGGCATTCCAGAAAATCAAGCAAAAGTAATTTTTGCGCAAGGTAATTTTTGGGGCAGAACACTCGCCGCAATTTCGTCTTCTACTGATCCAAGTAGTTACAATGGCTTTGGCCCTTTTATGCCAGGATTTGGCCTTATTCCATACAACGATTTAGCTGCATTAGAAACAGCATTGCAAGATCCAAATGTAGCAGCTTATATGGTGGAGCCTATCCAAGGCGAAGCAGGTGTGGTGATTCCTACAGACGGCTATTTAAAAGGCGTTAGAGATTTATGTACAAAATACAATGTGTTATTTATTGCAGATGAAATTCAAACAGGACTAGCAAGAACAGGTACTTTATTGGCTTGTGATCATGAAAATGTGCGTCCTGATATTTTAATTTTAGGAAAAGCATTAAGTGGCGGTACCATTCCTGTTGCTGCTGTGCTTGCAGATGATATGATTATGTTGCAAATTAAGCCAGGCGAACATGGATCTACTTATGGTGGAAATCCGCTTGCTTGCGCAGTTGCAATGAAAGCGTTGGAAGTAATTAAGTCCGAAAAAATGGTAGAGAACTCATTTAAAATGGGTGAAATTTTAAGAGCTGAATTAGCTAACTTAAATTCTCCATTTATTGCATCAATAAGAGGACGTGGATTGTTAAATGCTATTGTCATCAAACATGAAAATCCTGAGGCATCTTGGGACTTGTGTTTATACTTAAAAGAATTAGGGATATTAGCAAAGCCAACCCATGGCGATAAAATTAGATTTGCTCCACCATTGATTATTACTGAAGCGCAAATTAAAGAAGCAGTTCAATTGATAGGAAAAGGACTTGAGCAATTAGCGAAATAACAACTTTGAATTACAATAATAAATAGCCCTCCAATAGAGGGTTATTTTGTTTTAAGCTTGGGCAAGAAGGTCATTGCTAAAATTGCAAAACTTAAAATTATACAAGCGTATAGTGCCCATTGTTTTTGAGGACATTCCCCCATTGCACAAGTAGATAGCACTAAATAGTTTCTAAAACTCCATGCAACTAACAATGCAGCCCATGCCATATTGAATCGCTTTACATTGATGGATGGTATTGCAAAAAATATAATTGCTAGTATACCTATATAAAATAAGAATTTACCTGATTGCCCAAAATTAGTCTCCCCTGCATCCCATCCTGTCACCACCCAGTTTCTGCTTTCAATAATTACTAGCGGTTGTGTGGTACAAAAGAATAACAACAATGTTAGGAGGATGCCAATGGTTTGGGAATGTTTCATGAGTGCAAAAATACTCAAAAATTAATTAAAGCGTATTCTGATTGCCAGCTCATTGCATTCGCTGTCTCCCGCCTCGGCTATCTCGTCTTACCCAAAGCCAATAATTTTTGCCAGCTCATTGCATTCGCTGTCTCCCGCCTCGGCTATCTCGTCTTACCCAAAGCCAATAATTTTTGCCAGCTCATTGCATTTGCTGTCAACCGCCTCGGCTATCTCGTCTTACCCAAAGCCTTTCAAAAGAATGCTTCGCATCCTTTTGGCTTTTTTAATGCTCGCTAGCTTACAAGAGCGAGCTCTTGACGCTGCTCGCATTAAAAAAGCCTCTCACTTTCGTGAGAGGCTTTGTATCGAGGTCCCGAGCGGGTTCGAACCGCTGTAGAAGCTTTTGCAGAGCTTTGCCTAACCACTCGGCCACAGGACCCTTTTAGGACGTAAAATTAACGTAAAGAACTTAATTATAAAAGAATTTTACCACTAAATCGAATTAAGCGACATTTGTAGTCTAAAACCTGCTTATGCAACAGCCCATTGGCGCTTCGGAATTGATCATTAACTCTAGAGGGGCAGTCTATCATTTGGATTTACGTCCTGATGAGCTTGCGGATACCATCATCACAGTGGGTGATCCGGACCGAGTTGCTCAAGTAAGTAAGCACTTTGACCATATTGAACATCAATCTGCGCACAGAGAGTTCATTACCCATACAGGCTATATTGGCACAAAACGTATTTCGGTGATGAGCACAGGGATTGGACCCGATAATATTGATATTGCATTGAACGAAGTGGATGCTTTGGTAAATATTGATTTTGAAACAAGATGTATTAATGACATCAAAAAATCGGTGTCTGTTATCCGACTTGGCACTTGTGGTTCTTTACAAGGAGAAGTTGGTGTGGATCAATTGGTGGCAGGTACACATGGTTTAGGCATTGATAATTTATTGCATTTTTACCAACCGAATAACAATAACGAAGAGCTTGCTATTTTAACCGCATTTGAGCAACATACCAATATTCATGCACATCATATTAAACCTTATATCTCTAGTGCTAGTGCAGGGTTGTTAAAGCATTTTACAGAAGGATATACCCATGGCATCACAGTGACCTGTCCTGGTTTTTATGGGCCTCAAGGAAGGATTTTAAGATTGCCTTTAAAGATGCCGAATTTGGTTGACCAAATGACGAGTTTCCGTTTTGGGAACCATCATATTGCCAACTTTGAAATGGAAACAAGTGCGATTTATGGACTTTGTAATTTATTGGGGCACCAGTGCTTAAGTATTAATGTGATTGTGGCCAATAGAGTGAAAAAAGAATATAGTAAAGATGGTGCAAAAGCGATAGAACATATGATTCAAAAAAGTTTAGGAATTATTGCTACGATATAATTATTCAAATAAGTAAAATGGAAATTCAATTTTCAAAATACCAAGGCACTGGCAACGACTTTATTATCATCGATAACAGAGATGGCAGCATTGCTTTATCCAATCAGCAAATTGCATTTTTATGTGAAAGAAGATTTGGTGTTGGGGCAGATGGATTGATCGTTCTAGGAACAGCAACTGGTTATGATTTTTTGATGGCTTATTATAATGCCGATGGCACAGAAGGCACCATGTGTGGCAATGGTGCAAGATGTTTAGTGCAGTTTGCGTTTGATCACGGGATTGTGAAAGAAAAATATTTATTTATTGCTATTGACGGACCTCACGAGGCAAGTATTGAAAAGAATGGATGGATTCATTTAAAAATGTCAGACGTCAACGCTGTCGAAGTTGGTGAAGGTTTTTTTGTAACTAATACAGGATCCCCGCACTATGTTCAATTGGTGAATGGGGTTGAAAGTTTTGATGTGTTTACAGCAGGAAAAGCGATCCGCTACAATGAGCGATTCAAGGCAGAAGGTGTGAATGTTAATTTCATTGAATTTCAAAAAGACAATTTATTTGTGCGCACTTATGAAAGAGGTGTAGAAAATGAAACCTATAGTTGTGGCACAGGTGTAACAGCTTCAGCCATCACAACGCACTTAAATAAATTAGGTGCGCACCATGTATCTATCAAAACAATCGGTGGTGCATTGGCTGTAAGTTTTAACAACCAAGGTGGTGGCCACTTTAATGATATATGGCTTCAAGGCCCTGGCACATTTGTTTATAGGGCTTCTATCAATTTAAAATAGTTAGTTTATGGCTTTGTTCAATGTAAGGGTTTATGGAATTTTATTAGACGAGCATCAACGGCTTTTAGTGAGCGATGAATTTATTCGTGGAAATTATATTACCAAATTACCTGGTGGTGGATTGGAAATTGGCGAAGGTACTAGGGATGGATTGGCGAGAGAATTTATGGAAGAAGCTGGTATCGAAGTGCATGTGGGAGACCATTTTTACACCACAGATTTTTTTCAAATTTCTGCCTTCAACCATAAAGACCAAATTATATCCATCTATTATTTAGTGCATACTGCAGATACGAAAATTATAAAGACAAAAGAAAAAGCATTTGATTTTTTACCCCAAGAAGTGGCAGACCCCAATGGAACAGCAGAACATTTAAGATGGATTCAATTCAGTGAACTTTCAGAAGATGCCATGACTTTACCAATAGATAAAGTAGCCATCAACATGTTGATTGAGCTTTTTGCAAAATAAAGCTTGAATTAAATCCCTGCATTTTCCCCCATCGCTTCTGACTTCATTTTTTGTGCTGCCTCTGCGCCCACATAGTTTTCGATTCGATTTCTAATTAAATGAATCAATGGCGTTAATACAATGGCCATGGTGAATTTGTACATATAGTTGACAACACCCACTGCTAATACAGTAGACCATGCCCATCCATTACCAATTTTAAATGCAATAAATAAAACAACAAAGCTATCCACCAATTGAGACACCACGGTGGATCCTGTAGATCTCAACCAAATCATTTTTTCACCAGTCATTTTTTTGATTTTGTGAAATATAGTGACATCAATCAATTGACTCACCATAAAAGCAATGATGCTTCCAATGATAATCCACATACCTTGTCCAAAAATTGCTTCAAAAGCCAATTGCATACTCGGAATACCGTTTTGCATTTTTGACTCTACCCAAAAACCAGCTGGTGCAGCTGACATCGCTAAATAAAACATGATAAAAGCATAACTGATTAATGCCACTGCAATTAAACTAATTCGTCTTACCGCTTTTGGACCATAATATTCATTGACAATATCCGTGATGACAAATTCTAAGGGCCATAACAATACACCACAGGTTAAATTAAATGCCAAACCAGATTCACCAAATAAAGTCAAGTTCATTGGTTTAAAACCAAAAACAGCTTCTAATGAAAAAATCTTACCCCCTATGCACTCTGCGATAAGTGCATTGGCAACAAAGAATGCGGTGATACCTAAAAATAATTTGGTGGGTTTGTCTTTTAAAATTTGATGTATCATACTTGTGTTTAAATAAATAGAAGGCCTATTTGAATGAATAACATACTAAGGTTGAAAATAGTTTGCCAAGAAGGTAAATTAATTACTTTTTTTTGAAGAACTTGAATCAAAAGGATGAGTGCAAAAACAAGGTTAATCAAGGGGGCCAATTCCAAACCCATTACGGCAATAAATTGGGCAATATCACGTGGGATCTTCATCCATGTGATGAATAAAAAAAGGGTCGAAACCAGGTATCCTAGGTTGACAATGACTGCCACTTTAGAAAAAAAGGCCAATGGGAAGCGTGGGGACATTTGTTGATATTTACAAGGAGCTAAAAGTACAAAAAAGCCTATTTAGTTGTAGGTTTGTTTCTATAAAATTATGCATATGTTCAAGTCTCTTTTTAAGTCTGCCCTACCCCATATTATTGCAGTAGCCATTTTTGCTATTGTAGCCATTGTGTATTGCAAACCAGCATTAGAAGGCAAAGTATTGCAACAGTCAGATATTACGCAATGGAAAGGGATGGCACAAGACGCCCTCAATTATAGAGACCAATATGGCAAAACACCATTATGGACCAATAATATGTTTGGCGGGATGCCTGCCTATCAAATTACTGGTATTCCAGGAAATGCTTACTCAATTGGTATGTTAGATCAATTATTCACACTTAATTTGCCTGAACCAATTGGACTATTTTTCTTAGCAAGTATTTGTTTTTATTTTTTAGCCCAAGTACTTGGATTCTCCACAGTCATTGGCATTGTTGGAGGATTAGCTTACAGCTACGCAACCTATAATCCTATTATTGTGGTGGTTGGACATATCACCAAAATGCATGCAATTGCTTATCTACCTTTCTTTATTGGATCCATCCTTTTGATTTTTCAAAGAAAATATTACTTGGGTGCTATCTGTACAGCAATCGCAACAACATTATTCGTTCAAGCGAATCACCTTCAAATTAATTATTATGGTTTAATCATCGTACTAGTGATGTCTAGCTTTTATCTAGTACAATGGATTAAAGCAAAAGAGTATACACATATTTTTAAAACATTTGGATTTAGCTTAATGGGTGGCTTAATGGGCTTGGCTGTAAATGCTGTCATGCTTATTGGTACGGCAGAATTTGGGAAATCTACCATTAGAGGCGGGAGTGCTTTAGCCACCAAGGATAGTAAGATTACCAATACAGGGTTGAATAAAGATTATGCATTAAGTTATAGCATGTTCTTATCAGAGCCATTGGTCATGATGTTCCCACATGTTTATGGTGCTTCTAATGATCCTAATTTGGTGGATCCTGCTACATCAAAAGCAATTGAAGTCATACAACTAATGCAACCAGAAATAGGACAGCAATTACAATCATTTTTACAATTTTATTGGGGCGGGATTGGATTCACAGCAGGCCCTCCATATGTAGGTATCATCATTTGTTTCTTTGCTTGTATCGGATTTGGAAGCAATAAAAATCCAAACCGTTGGTGGATAGGTGCTGTCATTGTATTATCTATAATGCTGGCGGCTGGCTCCTATTTTGAGTCTTTCAATTTATTGATATTAAAATACTTGCCACTATATAATAAGTTCCGTGCACCAAGTATGATTATTGTTGTGCCAACTTTATTAATTGGAGTCTTAGCGATGTATGGCATCAGTGCTACTTTAAAATCCACCAATTTTAAAACTTTCATCCAAGAACATAAAATAGGTTGGATTGCATTAGGCTTTGTATTTGTTGCATTATTAGGATTGTATTTTACTTCAGATTTTAAATCGGAAAGCGAAAAACAATTGATGAGTCAAATTATGCAAATACAAGATCCAAATCAAAAAGCAGCATTTGAAGGCCCTGCCAGAGATTTAGTAAACGCCATTGCAGAAGACCGTAAAGGATTTATTGAATCAGATTTGACAAGATCATTTATTTTTATTGGTATTGCTTTCTTCTTAATTTTCTTATATATCAAGCGATCCATACAAGAAACAATCTTTATTGTTGCGATTGGAATTTTAACATTGTTAGACTTATTTCAAATCAATGTGCAATATCTAAAGCCAAGTCAATATGTAGAAGCTTCAGAAAATGAAAATGTTTTTGCGCTCACTGCATTAGATAATGCATTGTTGCAAGACAAGACCAACTATAGAATTATTGACCTTCGAAGAGGTGTTCAAACTGCATTCAATGAAGGCGCTATCATGGCCTATCACCACAAATTAGTTGGAGGATACAATCCTGCTAAATTGAGTATCTATCAAGATTTAATCGAAAACCAATGGTATAATTTCCCTAATTGCTTGCCTACATTGAATATGATGAATACAAAATACATCATCTCTGGTAATATGGCAACAGACACTACCCCTAACACTGGCGCTTTAGGGAATGCTTGGTTCGTAAAAGGGATTGAATTTAAAAAAGGTCCAAGAGCAGTAATGGATCACCTTAGCTATTTTAATCCAAAAGATACTGCTGTGATGGATGAGCAAGATAAAATTCAAGCTTTATCTGGATTGCAAGTTGATTCAAACGCTACAATTCAGTTAATTGATAATAAGAACGATGAAGTAAACTACACAGCTAAAACCAATGCGAAACAACTAGCAGTATTTAGTGAGATCTATTATAAGGATGGCTGGAAAGCATATGTGAATGAGCAAGAGACCCCAATTGTTAAAGTGAACTATGTACTAAGAGGATTGGTTATTCCTGCTGGAGATCATAAAATTAGATTTGAATTTAAACCTAATTCAATCACTAGTTCAAAGCAAATAGCTGGGGTTTCTTCCATACTTTTATGGTTGGCTTTATTTACAAGCATCATTTTATTTATTAAAGGATTGTTTAGCGCGCAAAAAAATGCACAATAATGCTTCTATCCATAATCATTTGTAGCTATAACCGCGCCAATTACATTGGTGAAGCATTGGATGCATTATACCATCAAACAGCATCATTGGATAAGTTTGAAGTATTGGTGATTGATAATAATTCAACCGACGGAACACCTGAAGTTTTTGCACAATGGAGGGCATCGCATCCCAATGGTCAATTTTATTATCAAACTGAAACGAAACAAGGTGCATCTTATGCAAGAAATACAGGCGCTAAAAATGCAAAAACAGAATGGCTTTGTTTTATTGATGATGATGCCGTTGCAGCTAATAATTTTGTAGAAAATATCCATCGTCATATTCAAGCATACCCAGATAGGGTTGGCTTTGGGGGAAGGATCATACCAAGATACCTTCCATCAGAACCTAAATGGATGAGTTACTATGTATCAAGCATGGTAGGTAATTTTGATTATGCTCGCGTCGCTTGTGCATTTGAAGATGGCAAGTACCCTCTTGAATCAAATATGGTGATCAATAAAAAAATATTTGATTTAATTGGCGGATTCAATACCATGCTTCCTGGTGTAGTGGGTACTTTAAGAATTGGAGGTGAAGGAAAAGATCTATTCTATAAAATCATGGCTTTGGGCAATTCAATTTATTATGACCCCAGTATCATAGTGGAGCATGTGGTTGAAGTAAAAAAATTAACAAAGGAATACCTATATCGTGTGGCTAGTGGGATTGGTAGAGGCGAAAGGTCCAGAACAAAAGCAATTAGTCAATGGGCATACATCAGCAAGATCATTGAATACTTATTCAAATTTGCTGCTGCAATATTACTTGGCATAAAATATGCATTACAAGGAAATCCTGCAAAGACAGGTCCTATCATTCAGTTTCGTACAGATGCGCTCTTAGGATTGATTGGACGTTAAGCTTCTAAATAAATTTATAAAAATATTTTTTACCTTGTAAGATAATTGGGGAAATCCCCCAAATGGTCCCCACATTTTTTGCAAAACCATTCAGATAGGACAGTTCTGTAAATGGTGACTTCCCATTTATAAGATGATTGATACAACTTGCAATATAGGCATAAGGCACAGCCCATGTATAGTTTAACAAAAGAAGGATAAACCAAAATATACCATATTGTTTTCTGACACGAAGATGATTAGAAATCATTAATTGTAGTCCTTTTTTATCAGAAAGATTGGTATAAGTATTGTCAACCGAATTGGTCGTTTCTTGAATAGTCGTTCCAATCAAATGCACCACCGTAATATCGCCATATAAACATAAAGGCCCTATTTTACCTAATCTACTACACCACTCCACTTCCTCTGCATATAAAAAAAAGTCCTCATCCAATAATCCTGCTTTTGCAATAGCAGCTTGCTTCACCATTAAAAATGCACCACTCACCCAATCTACTTTAATTTCTTTCGCTACTTGAATAAAAGAAGGTTTTGATACTTCAAACAGATTAGCGAACCATTTTATAGACTTCCCCCAATAAGGCAATTCTAAAAGATGATTGAGTCCTCCTTTTGTAAAATAACTTCCCGAAAATTGTGGGGTAAAATCTGCATGCACTAATTGAACCCCACATGCAATATAATCCGAAGCTGCAAGCCTTTGTACACAATTTAGAATACTATTTTCTGGCAATAAAGTATCTGGATTCAATAATAAAATATGGGTTCCCTTTGCAATTTTAATTCCAGCATTGTTTGCACGCGCAAAACCTGCATTATAGCCCATTTGCAAAAAATGTACTTGAGCGAATAAGCTCCCAATTTGACTTTGAAAATCGTCATTAGAATCATTATCAACAACAATCCATTCTATTTCTTTATTTTCCAAAAGCGCAGGACCTGCCGATTGAAGGCAATCAATGATATATTTTGTAGACCTATAATTAACAATAATAATAGAAATAAGCATGCCCCAAGATACTAAATCCTTTTATATTTGTGTTAGATCCCATGAAATCAGATAATCCAATAACAAGAAACGCAAATAATTTTGACTTTATTAAAATTTTATTTGCTTGGCTAGTCATCGTTTCTCATTCCTATGTGTTACTTGGCAATCAAGGTTGTGACTGGCTTTGTGAAGCCACCCATCATTATATTAATTTCTCCTATTTTGGGGTGAAAGGATTTATCACCATTAGCGGGTACTTGATCTATAAAAGCTTGAATAGAAGCCCCAATTTTATAGATTACCTATGGAAGCGGGTTTTAAGAATTTATCCTGCTTTAATCATTGTCTTAGTCCTTTCTGTTGGTCTGGCATATTTAATTTACAAACCTACAAATAACTATTTCAATTTTAATAAAGAGGCGATTGAATATGTATTGAACAACCTTAGTTTATATCATAACCAGTGGAGAATTCATGGGGTATTTGATTCCTTACCTAATACGGCTATCAATGGTTCATTATGGACAATGGGATTTGAATTTTTCTTTTATTTAGTCCTTATGATTTTATATCCTGTAAGAAAGTATACACTTTTAAGTCAGGGAATCCTGTTGTTAACAATCCTACTATTACTTGTAGGGAATGTGTTTTTTATTGACGACCTTAGGATTTCTCCATTTAGATTGAGGGTAGATTTTATCTTTGAACTAGGTTTATTTTTTATGATTGGCGCATTTTTTGCTACAATCAATTGGAATCTTATGCAGTATAAAAAACAAATTGCAATGATTGCTGGGATAATAACAATTGCAATCATCTATATTCAGCCCAATCCAATATGGTTATGCTTTACATGGCCCTATTTAGTATTATATATTGGTCAAGGCTCTTCCAAGTTTTCTAACTGGATTCATACCAATTTAGAAGACCCTTCTTATGGTATCTACCTATATGCATTCCCAGTTCAACAATCCATCATTTATTTTTTCCATCCATCTGTCACCCTTTTGTTATGGACGAGCACAATCATCGCATTTGCATTTGGAATCCTATCTTGGAAATTCGTAGAAAAAAAGACCCTTCAATTTAAGGATTTATTTAGGTCTTTGCAAATAGTTCAAACCCATAAGGATTTTTGAGCATGCACCAAATTTTAATATACCCAATGGGAAACGCATTTGAGATTGTAGCATCCAATGTATCACTGGAAGTATCTTTTCTGGCATAACTCCATATGCATGCAATGTATCAACTGATCTAATTTTATAATTCCTCAATAGACGCCAATAATAATCATAGATCAAGATATCAGCAAAAGCTTTGTTGCCTAGCTTATGCGCAAATTGTATATTTTCTTTTACAATTAAGTCTTCATTATTCCTGCAAAAAACAGTGGTTTGATCTTCGTGTAATCCAATACTCACCAAGTGCTGATCTAGGTACTTATAGGAATAGCCAGCCTCCAATAATTGAACATAATAATCTACATCCACCAGCCAAATGTAATTTTCATCATAACGAATAGGAATACTTCTTTTCAACATCACATTGCTCGGTGGCCCAATCACATTGGCTCTTAGAATATGATGCGGCTTTTGATCCATATCCCCTAACAAAGACTTAATGGCTTGCAGGTTTAATTGAACACCATCAGGCTGAATCGCCGTGTTTTTACAAAAGACAAAACCAACTTCAGGATGGTTCAAAAAGCTAAGTAAATAAATCTCTAAGGCATGGGCATCATGCAACCAATCGTCTTGATGAAGTAACATGACATAATCACCTGTGGCCTTATCCAATGCGTTATTCCAATTTATTGGGCTTTTTAAAGCAGGCTGGTTATGATAATATTTAATATCAATATCAGAAATATAAGGCTGAATCGCTATTTTTATATCCTCATTAGGAGAATCATCCGAAATGATAATTTCTATTTTTTTGTAAGACTGTTTTAAAATAGACTGAATGGCTCGCACCACATATTCAGGCTTTTTATAAGCAGGGATACAAATAGAAATTAGGGATTCAGTCATCAAACAAAGATTATGTTCGTTACAAATATACTAAAGGGGATTCGAAAAAAGCTAACTCAATCAAAGTCAAAGCCTCGATATCAAAATTTTTCATGGATTCAAAAACGCATCCTCAAACATCAAGACGATGATTCCATAAAGCTTTTTACATTCAAGGACTTTAAAGTATTTTACAAGCGCCCCTATGAACTAATCAAAACCTATGAAGAACTCTTTTTGGACGAAATTTATAGATTCCAAACCAAGAATGAAGAACCAGTTATTATTGACTGTGGTGCAAATATTGGATTAAGCAGCCTTTACTTTAAGACCATTTATCCCAATGCCACATTGCACGCGTTTGAGCCAGATGCCATTTTGTTTCAATTGCTTGAAAAGAATGCTCAAGTCAACGGTTTTACAAATACCCATTTACATCAAGCAGCAGTTTGGATTGAGGATACCAACTTGTCTTTCTCAAGCAAGGGTTCCGAAGCGAGCCATATAGACCTTAGTAACCAAAGTGCAAATCAAGTAAAAGCAATCAGACTATCTAGCTTTTTAGCACAGTTTGGTCATGTTGATTTTCTCAAAATGGATATTGAAGGGGCAGAGTTTCAGGTGGTTGCAGATTGCATAGATAGTCTAAAAAAAGTAGACCATTTTTTCTTAGAATACCATGGTAAAGTAGACCAAACTAAGCAGTTGTATTCGATGCTCCAACAAGTTGAATCTATTGGGTTCCATGTTTATATTAAAATGGCCGCAGACCAACTAAAAAGTCCATTTTATGAAAAACAAACAGGGACACCATACGATGTGCAATTAAATATTTTCTGTTATAAACAAATCCATTAGATTACAATATGATTAGTGTTATCATTCCCTGTTATAATGATGGTAAGTATTTACCAGAAACAATCAATAAACTAAAATTGCAGACTTTGCCTGCCAACGAAATCATTATTGTCAATGATGGATCAACAGATGCAGCAACAATTGAGCTCTTAACCCAACTTGAAAAAGATCCTTTGATTCAAGTATTGCATAAACAAAATGGCAGGATGTCTGCTGCAAGAAATTTTGGGGTGGCGCATGCAAAAGGAGATATTATTGTAGCCCTTGATGCAGATGATTATTTTGACCCTAGTTTTTTTCAAAAGGCAATGGATGTACTAAATAATGAACCAGCAACTGGCGTAGTCACTAGTTATATTCGATATTTTGGAAACAGAAAAGGCAGCGCCAAGCCTAGAGGAGGAAATGCTTTTAATTTTTTATTCTCCAATCAATGCCCGGCATGTGCAATGGTAAGAAGGGAAGCTTGGGATCAGATTGGGGGATATGACGAAAATATGAAATTGGGTTATGAAGATTGGGAATTTTATATCCGTTTAACTAAAGCCAGATGGGATGTACATTTAATCCCTGAATTTTTACTTTATTATAGACAAACCAATAAGTCCACTTTGGCAAATGATACCCATCCAAACAGAAGACAAATCATTGACTATATCCTTGAAAAACATAAAGATTGGTATATAGCATGCCTTAGTAATTTGATTGACCAAAAAGAAGTCCTTTATACCGAGTCTCGCATTTCTTTTCAATCCATTTGGAAGATGCTTAAAAACAGGTTAACCGGGAAGTATCTATAAAGCAGGATAATTATCCAATACGAACTGCCTGCATAGGCTTAATTGCAATATATTTGTAGCATGGGTATTATCCAAAAACAAGGTGTCAAGTCGTCTATATTTATCATGATTGGTTTTGTGATAGGTGCAGTGAATTTGCTTGTATTGTTCCCCATGTTTTTTTCAAAAAATGACCAAGGACTTGTAAGAGCCATGATTGATATTGGCGCTACCCTATCCGTTTTTTGTACTTTAGGCACCCTTCCTGTGGTGTATAAATTTTTCCCATTTTACAACCATTACTTAGGGCCAAAGAAAAACGAATTGCCCTTTTTAACTTTAATCATTAACCTAATTGGTTTTGGATTACTCATGTGGATTGGTTGGGAGAATAAAGATTTAATCATCAAAAATTTAGGTAAATCTCCAAGCCTTGCTACTTACTTCAACTATGTATATCCTTACACTTTCTTTTTAATGATTTTTTATTGGCTAGAGGCATTTGCATGGGGATTACAAAAAGGGGTTTTTACTAATTTTTTAAGAGAGACAGCAGTAAGAATATTGACGACTTTGTTAATTCTTGCCGTAGGATTAAAATGGCTCAATCTAGATCAGTTCATGCTGCTTTTCAGTGGCATTTATGTCATTCCTACCTTATTATTGATTTACAACTTATCTACCTCGCAAGGATGGTCATTTAGAAGTTTTAAAATAAGTAGTGTTACAAAGCGCCTAAAGTGGAAGATGCTCAATTTTGCTTTATTTGTTTTTGCAGGTCAGTTCTTTAATTTACTTGCGAGGACCAATGATACTGCTATGATTGTTGTTATAAAAGGCCTGAGTGACGCAAGTATTTTTGCCATCGCTACTTATGTGTCAGCCATCATGGAAATTCCACAGAGAAGTTTAACCTCCATCAGCATCCCTGTATTGGCTAAATCATGGAAGGATAAAGACTTTGCCAATATCAAGCATATCTATCATAAAAGTGTGTCTAATCTTTTAGCTATTGGCTTATTGTTATTTGGATTAATTTGGTTGAATATTGAAAACCTCGTTGCTTTTTTAAATTGGATCAGCCATAATGAAGGCGGAGGCTACGATGCTATAGTACCTATTGTTTTTATCATGGGGCTAGCAAAATTAATTGACCTTGCTACTGGCGTGAATGGCCAAATTATTGGCACTTCTAATTATTGGAGATTCGATTTCTTCACTAACCTATTCTACATTGTTTTATCCATCCCTTTGAACTTTTATTTAATCAGTAACTATTCATTGATTGGCTTGGCTTATTCTAATTTGGCTGCGCTTTTTTTATACAATAGCGTTCGCTTTTTATTCTTATATAAGAAATTTAATTTGCAGCCTTACACCTTAAAGCATGGAATATTTTTGATCTTAAGTATCGCCTTCATGTTACTAGTTTACATCATCCCATCTACCTCCAATTTTGTATTGAACATTGCAATTAAATCCATTATCTACGGACTTGGCTTCTATGGATTATTGATTTGGATCAATCCTGCTCCAGAACTAAAGGATTTAGTTCAAGGATTTTTGAAAAATAAATTATTTGGATTTTTAAGACGCTAACAGCTTTACTTTCTCTAAAAATAATTGCATGCCTTGTTGCATAGTATCAGTTAATTGATACTCAATATTTTTAGTATAATATACCTCCATATCATAGTCATGTGTTCTAGGAGGAAGTTGATTCAATACTTCATCAATATGCTCCACGCCATAGGCATTTGCATTGTTAAAAAGGATTTTAAAATCATCTGGTATTGGCTGATTCGACATCCATGCGGCAAATACAAAAGGCAGGCCTGTATGTGCAATCCAAGCTTCCCCTAAATCATATACATACTCGAAATTCGTCAAATTTGCCAATGCCCTATCTCCAATAATGACACCAGCTGTTGTTCCCTCAATCGCCTGGATATATCCCTCTTGGGCTTTTAAGAATTGAATGTCCTTTTTCCAAAATGCTTGTAATAAAATACGCGCTAATTGAACAGATGTTCTGCTTTGATAGTCCAGGTAAATGGATTCGATTTGATCCATAGGGACTTTGCTGAAAATGGCGACTGATGCTACTTTAGTCCTGGTGCCAATGCAGTAATCAGAAACAATATGAGGATCGGTTAAAAACGGCGTAATGGCCACTGGAACTAGGCCAATATCAATCTGTCCATCGATTAAGGCTTGAGCTATATTTGCTGGATAGTCTTTTATCAATTCTATTTTTGATAAAAAATCAGCTTTTTCGATCCCCAATAATAAGGGTTGTGTGTTGAAATAACTTACCACCCCAATGCGCCATCTCTTGTCCAATTGAATTAACTTTGTGCAAAGATATTCATTCAAATTGTTTTAAAGCAAACTATATGTCTCAATTAACCGCTATTTCACCCATCGATGGTCGTTACCACAAACAAACTGCAGCACTGGGTGCTTATTTTTCTGAATATGCCCTTATCAGGTACCGCGTATTGGTAGAAGTACACTACTTTTTGTTTTTAGCAGATAAGAAGTTCTTTAAAGTGCCTATAGGTTTAAGAAAAGCTTTATTGGAAGTGGTTGAAAATTTTTCGGAGGAAGATGCAGCAAAAATCAAAGCCATCGAAGCCACTACCAACCATGATGTAAAAGCGGTTGAATATTTTTTAAAAGCAATTTTAGACGAACATAAATCGGGCACATTAAAAGAGTGGATCCATTTTGGATTGACTTCTCAAGACATCAACAATACGGCCATTCCACTTAGTTGGAAAAACGCCATGGAATCTGAAATTTTACCGGCCTATATTAATTTGCAAAACAGATTGTATCAATTTGCAAAGCAATGGAAAAAAGTGTCATTATTGGCTAGAACACATGGTCAATCTGCCTCTCCAACCACTTTAGGAAAGGAGCTCATGGTTTTTGTAGAAAGAATCAATCATCAAATTGAATTATTTAGTAGTATTCCTTATGCTGCAAAATTTGGTGGAGCAACAGGAAATTTTAATGCACACCATATCGCCTACCCTAAGAAAAATTGGGTGGCATTAGGAAATGAATTTGTGGATGATGTGTTAGGACTTGAGCGTATGCAGTTCACCACTCAAATTGAGCACTACGATCATTTTGCTGCACATTGCGATAACTTAAAAAGATTGAATACTATTTTGATAGATTTAACTAGAGATATTTGGACTTATATCTCTATGGATTATTTTAAACAACAAACTAAAAAGGGCGAAGTAGGCTCTAGTGCGATGCCACATAAAGTCAATCCAATCGATTTTGAAAATGCGGAAGGTAATCTAGGCATTGCCAATGCTTTATTGGAGCATCTTTCAGCCAAACTGCCAATTAGCAGATTGCAAAGAGACTTAACCGATTCTACTGTCTTAAGAAATATTGGTGTACCTGTTGGACATATCACCATTGCCATTAATTCTATTGAAAAAGGTTTAGGAAAATTGATTTTAAATGAAGTAAAAATAAATGAAGACCTTGAAAATAACTGGGCTGTTGTGGCAGAAGCAATACAAACCATTTTGCGTCGTGAACAATATCCTAATCCTTATGAGGCATTAAAGGATTTAACAAGAGGCAATAGCAAGATTGATAAAAAATCAATGCACAAATTCATTGATGGACTAAAAATTACTGTTGCTCTGAAAAAAGAATTAAAGAAAATCACGCCTCAAAATTATACAGGAGTAACAGCGGAATATTAATCCTCACTTGATGTATCTGTGGGTGGCACAACTTTTTTTCTAACTTCTTTTTTAGCCAATAAATAATGGATTGGGGCCATCCCCTCTTTTTCAATCGCCATGGTCAAGACTTCGGCGGTGGCTTGCGCATCTCCCCAAGCTCTATGTCGACCTTCGATGCGGATACCAAGGTCACGCGTCAAAGAGCCTAGTCCATATTTTTGTAAACCAGGAAATACTTTTTTACTTAAACGAATGGTGCATAATTTAGGTGCCGACCAATCATATCCAGATTTACCCAATAAATATCGAACAAAAGAATAATCAAAGCTTGCATTATGCGCCACAAAAATGCGGTCCTTCAATAAATTGTATATCTGAGGTGCTACTTCTTCAAACAGCGGTGCCTGGGCCACCATTTCGTCACTAATGCCCGTCATATTCACAATAAAGGGCGGGATTTTTTGTCTTGGATTCACTAAAGTCACATATTTACCGGTTACTTCTATGCCATTGTGCATCACAATTGCGATTTCGGTGATCCCATGTGTATGGGGCATCCCGCCAGTGGTTTCTATGTCTACAATTGCAAATTCCATTAGTCGCCAAGTTCGCATTTTTTTGTCAATAATAGCTAGTGGCTTTTCCTTATTTTTGTAACTCATTATAGGAAAAGCAATTAGCATGGAATTGAGTAAAAATTTTATACCGGGAGCAGTAGAGACCAAATGGTATCAGCATTGGATTGATCAAGGCTATTTTCATAGTGTGCCAAATGACAAGCCAGCTTATACCGTAGTCATCCCTCCTCCAAATGTGACCGGTGTTTTACACATGGGCCATTGCTTGAACAATACCATTCAGGATATTTTAGTACGTCGTGCGCGTATGCAAGGGATGAATCCTTGTTGGGTGCCTGGAACAGATCATGCATCCATTGCCACAGAGGCAAAAGTGGTTGCGATGTTGAGAGAAAGAGGAATTGCTAAATCATCCTTAAGTCGAGAAGAATTTTTAAGTTATGCTTGGGAGTGGAAGGAAAAATACGGAGGCATTATTTTACAGCAATTAAGAAAGATGGGATGTAGTTTGGATTGGGAGCGTACTTCGTTTACCATGGATCCGGACTATTATGAAACAGTTATAAAAGTATTTATTGATTTATACAAAAAGGGAAAGATCTATCGCGGCAAACGCATGATCAATTGGGATGTAAGAGCAAAGACTGCATTGAGTGATGAAGAAGTAATACATAAGGAAGTCAACGGAAAGATGTACCATATCAGGTACAAATTAGACCTGCCAGGTGATGAATTCATTACCATCGCTACTGTGCGTCCTGAAACTATTTTTGGCGATACTGCCATTTGTGTGCACCCAAAAGATCCTAGGTATACCCATTTAATTGGCAAGCATGCTTTTGTGCCAATGATCAATAGACGCATCCCTATTATCGCAGATGATTATATTGAAATTGAATTTGGAACGGGTGCCTTAAAAGTCACACCAGCACATGATATCAATGATTTTAACTTAGGTCAAAAACATGGACTAGAAGTGATTGATACCATGAATGACGATGGCACGATGAACGATGCTGCCCCAATGTATATAGGCAAGGACAGAATAGAAGTAAGAAAAATCATTGCCGCAGATTTAGAAGCATCAGGTAATTTAGTGAAGATAGAAGACTATGTGAATCAAGTTGGTTTTAGTGAAAGAACAGATGCCATTGTGGAACCAAGACTGAGTTTGCAGTGGTGGGTGGATATGAAGCAATTGGCTGCACCAGCTTTAGAAAAAGTAATGTCGGATGAAATTCATTTTCATCCTGCTAAATTTAAAAATGTTTATCGTCATTGGATGGAGAACATCAAAGACTGGTGTATCAGTAGACAATTATGGTGGGGCCACAGAATACCAGCATGGTATGATCAAGAAGGCAATGTGTATGTGGAAGCAAGTCTTGAAAAAGTGCATGCCACTTATCCAGAAACAGTTGGCAAGGAATTGTATCAAGACGCAGATTGTTTAGACACTTGGTTTAGTAGTTGGTTATGGCCTATCGAAGTATTTAAAGGCATGTCCAATCCTAACAATGCAGAAATAAATTATTACTACCCTACTAGCACTTTAGTAACCGCACCAGAAATTATTTTCTTCTGGGTGGCTAGGATGATCATGGCAGGCGAAGAATACATGGGCAAGATTCCATTTAAGGATGTGTACTTTACTGGAATTGTGCGTGATAAGCAAGGACGAAAAATGAGTAAGAGTTTGGGCAACTCTCCAGACTTACTTGGATTGATAGACCAATATGGCGCAGACGCGGTTCGTTTTGGTATCATGATTGCCTCTCCTGCGGGCAATGATTTATTATTTGATGAGTCTACATTAGAACAAGGCAGAAACTTTAATAGTAAACTTTGGAATGCGACCAAATTATTAAAAATGTGGGAGCCACGTCAAAGTCAAGAGGGCCCTATCCCTGAGGATGCTGCATTTGCAATGGATTGGTTTCAAGCAAAATTGAGTGCCACGCAAATAGAGGTGGACGAGATGCTTAAAACATTCCGATTAAGCGAAGCCTTGAAAACAATTTACGGATTGATATGGGATGATTATTGCAGTTGGTATTTAGAGTGGATCAAACCAGGTTATGAGCAACCAATCCATGCAATCGTATTTGAAAAGAGTATTGCATTCTATGATGATTTATTGCAATTATTACATCCTTTCATGCCATTTATCACAGAAGAGATTCATCATATGCTAAAACCTCAAACACAGGATTTATGTGTGAAGGAATTGGCTCCAATAAGCAAAGTAGAAGAAACAGTATTGCACGCTGGGGTACTTTTAAAAAATGTGATTTCTACTTTGCGTGATGCTAGAAATAAAAATCAAATTAAACCAAAGGATGCGATTGAGGTACATATTCAATCAGATCATAACGCAGCCTACCAAATCATACAAAACATTTTAGCAAAGCAAGTCAATGCGAAAAGTGTAGCCTATACCAATGCCCCTATTGGTTCAAGTATTGTAGTGGCATTAGAAAAAGATAAATTCTATTTAGTAGCAGATCAAGCAATTGATACAGCAAGTCTAAAAGAAAACTTATTAAAAGACCTTGCACACCAAAAAGGATTCTTAGAAAGCGTAGAAAAGAAATTAAGCAATGAAAAATTTGTTCAAAATGCAAAGCCAGAAGTTTTAGCTATAGAACAAAAAAAGAAAGCAGATGCATTGGCTAGAATCCAAACCATTGAAGAAAGTTTAGCGCAGTTAGGCGTATAAAAATAGGATAGTTAAAATAATCCAATGACCAAAATTCAAATAACACGGGCTGGTTTAACTGACAGAGATTTTATCAGATCTGTATCTGAGCGCACATGGCCCAGCACTTATGGGCAAATAATTTCTCAGGCGCAAATTGATTTTATGCTGGAATGGATGTATAGTGACAACTCCTTAGCTACACAAATGAATACGGGTTGCGAATTTTACATTGCAAGCATCAAAGACTCTAATTTCGACAATTTCGACAATGTCTATAATAGCGATTGGGAGGATATTGGATTTTGTTCGGTAAGTCCTGAAGATGGAGAAAATAATAGTACTGAAAAAGTTGAAGGCTCAAAAGCACATAAACTCAATAAATTATATGTACTTCCCACAGCTCAAGGCACTGGAGCTGGCAAAGCTTTATTAAATAAATCAATTGAAGTTGCAAAAGCAGCAGGGTCTAGCTCCTTATTTTTACAAGTCAACAAACTTAATACAGCTTACAGCTTCTATTTAAAGCATGGCTTTATAAAAGAATCAGAATTTAAATTCGATATCGGCAATGGCTTTTTTATGGACGACTATGTCATGCGATTAACCTTCTAAGAAAAATATATTTTTAAATCTTAGAAATAACCACCCCTTCTAAACTTATTTGGCGGTCGCTATGATTGATTAAAATATCAATCTTGTTTCTGTATCTTTTATTCATTACATCATGAATAATCCAAATGCCATCAAACTTTCCGGCATTGGTTAATTTTACTTTATCTCCGAAAGAAAATAACGCTTTTAAATCTCTACTAATGGCAATCACTCTATGTTTTTTTGGATTCAAACTATCTAATTTAAAACCACTCGCCGTTACTAAAGGTGTACTATCTGTTTCAGCAGTATCTGCTCTATAGGTACTTAAAGAAACTACATTCACTGATTCTAAAACAAAAGGATATTGCATTACAATAGCCCTTGTAATATGATTTGGTCTTAAACTATAAAAAGACCCCACTACTATCAAAAGGATTAACCCCATACATAGATACTTATTATATTTCATAATGAAGTGTTTCATGAGTGATGATGATTATACAATTAAATGGGTTTGTTTAACGACACCCATTATAAAAACGCTTTGTACCTGGCTTATATTGTCGGCCTGGCTTAATTTGTTCACGTGGAAATTGTAATAACTGTTCATATCCTCGGTCACAATTTTCAACATAAAGTCAAATTCACCCGAAATACTATAGCATTCCACCACATCAGGTAAGTCATTTATTAGCTTAATAAACTGCCCTCCCGACTGCTTACTGTGCTGATTTAGAGACACATAACAAATGACCATCAACCCCTTTTTTACTTTTGTCCCATCAATCAAAGTGGCATATTGCTTAATAACCCCACCGGCTTCTAGCCTTTTAATACGCTCATGCACCGGCGTGGTGCTCAAATGAATTTGATCAGCAATTTCTTTTACCGTAATCCTCGCATTTTCCTGCAAGAGGCGTAAAATGGCTAAATCCTTCTCGTCTAAGGAGATAGATTGTTGAGGACTAGCCGAATCTACTAATGGAGCAGTGTTTTTCATATTATTTTAGCATAAATCATCATAAAAATAGGATATAATAGCTGAATATCCTAAAAATATCAAATATTTTGTCATTTTATCCTACAAAACTACCTTTACATTCTAAATAATTAATTATGTCAGGTTTACAAAACATCGATTTTAGCCTACCTTATAAAGTAGCAGATATTACCCTAGCAGAATGGGGACGTAAAGAGATTCGTTTAGCAGAAGCAGAAATGCCAGGCTTAATGAGTATCCGTGAAGAATATGGTCCTAGCCAACCATTAAAAGGTGCACGCGTTGCTGGTTGTTTACACATGACCATCCAAACTGCAGTATTGATTGAAACTTTAACTGCTTTAGGTGCAGAAGTAAAGTGGAGTTCTTGTAATATCTTCTCTACACAAGACCAAGCCGCTGCTGCAATTGCTGCAACAGGTGTGGGTGTATTTGCTTGGAAAGGTCAAAGTATTGAAGAAGGAGATTGGTGTATTGAGCAAACATTATTTTTCGGCGGTGAAGATCGTCCTTTAAATATGATCTTGGATGATGGTGGTGATTTAACCAATATGGTATTAGACAAGTATCCTCAATTTGTTGCAGGTATCAAAGGTTTAAGTGAAGAGACAACAACTGGTGTTCACCGTTTATACGAGCGTATGGCGAAAGGTACTTTACCAATGCCTGCAATCAATGTAAATGATTCAGTAACTAAATCTAAGTTCGATAATAAATATGGTTGTCAAGAATCATTGGTGGATGCGATTCGTCGTGCTACTGATGTGATGATGGCTGGTAAGGTTGCAGTAGTTGGTTCTTACGGTGACGTAGGAAAAGGTTCTGCGGCTTCTTTACGTGGTGCTGGTTGTCGTGTAATGGTGACTGAGATTGATCCTATCTGTGCATTACAAGCTGCAATGGATGGTTTTGAAGTGAAGCGTATGATTGACGCGGTGAAAGAAGCAGATATCATTGTAACAGCATCTGGATGTAGAGACTTGATCAACGAAAAGCATTTTAGAGTGATGAAGGATAAAGCAATTGTATGTAATATCGGTCACTTTGATATTGAAATTGATATGGCTTGGTTGAATCAAAATTATGGTCACACTAAAGACACCATCAAACCTCAGGTAGATTTATACAATATCGATGGTAAGGATGTGATTGTTTTAGCAGAAGGCCGTTTAGTAAATTTAGGTTGTGCGACTGGTCACCCATCTTTTGTGATGAGTAACTCTTTCTCTAACCAAACTTTAGCGCAAATTGAATTGTGGACAAACCATAAGAACTACGAAAACAAAGTGTATGTATTGCCTAAACATTTAGATGAGAAGGTAGCACGTTTACACTTATCTAAAGTAGGTGCACAATTAGACGAATTAACAGAAGAGCAAGCAGCTTATTTAGGCATACCTAAAGCAGGTCCATTTAAGTCTGACGCTTACAGATACTAGTTTTTAAAGACAAAAAGAAATAACAATTTCTCCCTATTGACCCATGTTGATTTTATCAGCATGGGTTTTTTATTTTCAGTACCTTTAAGGATCGAATAAAAAAAGCATTATGATTTTCAAAAAAATTAGCATCTTCTTAATAGCATTATTAACAACATGCAGTATCCAAGCACAAGAAGTAAAACTTATCCCAGAACCAAGTGCAATGCAAATTGGCAATGGAACATTTAAGTTGCCCAATCAAATAACGATTCAAGTAACTACTGCATTTGAAGAGATCGGAAAATCAATGAGTGCAAGATTGAATGCAGTCACAGGGAAAATAGCAATCCTATCCAATCAAAAGAATGCCACCATCCGTTTTGAACAAGTGAATGACGATGCATTAGGCAAAGAAGGATATCAATTAAACATTAACGAAAAAGGCATTCATATAAAAGCAAAAACCTATGCAGGTGCATTCTACGCCTGGCAAAGTATCTTGCAATTATGCCCTCCAGCTATTTACGGCAATCAAACAGATAAAATAATCAATTGGACCCTACCCTATGTTCAAATCAATGATGTACCAAGATTCGAATGGAGAGGATTTATGTTGGATGTGAGCCGACATTTTTTTACAGTGTCAGAAGTAAAAAAGATGATGGATGAAATGGCGATGTATAAATTAAACAGATTGCATTTTCATTTAACCGATGACAATGGTTGGAGGGTAGAAATTAAAGCCTTGCCAAAATTAACCTCGGTGGGTGCATGGAGAGCCAATCGAATTGGTAAATGGCATAATATCACTAAGCCTGCTTTAGAAGAACCAAAAACTTATGGTGGGTTTTATACACAAGAAGATATAAAGGAATTAGTAGCTTATGCAAAAACGAAGAACATTGAAATCATGCCAGAAATTGATGTGCCTGGTCATAGCATGGCTTTCTTAGCTGCCTACCCTCAACTTAGCACAACGCCAGATTATCCTTACCAAGTGAACGCAGGAGATGATTTTATAGATTGGTCTGGCATGAATGGGCATATCACTGCAAAAATTGATAATAACTTAGATCCATCTAAAAAAGAAGTCTACGAAAAATTAGATTTGATTTTTGGAGAACTAGCTACCCTATTCCCATTTGAATACATGCACATGGGTGGCGATGAAACTGCAAAAAACAATTGGGCAAAAAGCGAGGATATTAAAGCCTTGATGCAAAAAGAAAATTTGAAAAATCAAGAGGAAGTACAAAGTTATTTTGTTCGTCGAGTAGAAAAGATCATGCAGTCAAAAGGAAAAAAATTAATGGGTTGGGATGAAATACTAGAAGGTGGATTGGCACCAGAAGCAGCAGTGATGAGTTGGAGAGGCATCAAAGGCGGCGCAGAAGCAGCTAAGCAAAAACATCCAGTAGTAATGAGCCCTAGTTCACATAATTACCTGGACTATTACCAAGGAGAAGCGACTGCAGAAGGCGCAGTCTATGCTGGATTAAGAATGAAGAAGACCTATAGTTTTGAACCTGTACCAGATGGTGTGGATGAAAAATATATTTTGGGCAATCAAGGTAATTTATGGAGCGAGCAATTACAGAATATTAGAAATCTCGAATACATGGCTTGGCCTAGACTTATGGCCATTGCAGAAGTGGCATGGTCTCCAAAAACATCTAAGGATTGGAATAAGTTTTCCAAAAAAGTAGAAGGTCATTTTGCTATATTAGATACCCTTAAAATTAAATATGCAAAAAGCATCTATGACCCTATTGTAACAACTACCTTAAATACAAAGGGAGAATTATTTGCAAGCATGGAAGGAGAAGTGAATGGATTGAATTTTTATTATACTATCGACGAATCTATGCCAGATCAATATAGCAATCATTATAGTCAATCATTTCTTATACCAGAAGATGTAACCATTTTAAGAGTGATTAGCTATAGAAATGGGAAGCCAATTGGTAAGCTGTTGAATATTCCAATCAGTTCTTTAAAGCAAAGAGCTGTTAAAGTCTTGTAAAACGAATATGTTTAAAAAAAAGTGCCCCCCAATTTTTTTATGTTGCCTACTTGGGTCTTTCTTTTTTACCCCAAATATATTTGCACAAAATAAATTGATTCAAAAATTAGAAGACGCCGTTACCGGAAAATCTACCTCGATGGTGGATAGTACAAAGATTAATTTGAACAATCAAATTAAAACACTGCAATCCTATACAGGCAAACGCATTAATGCTATTGTAATTAAACAGTATAATTTAGCAACTAGCATCGATGCCAATGTCTCTAAGCTAAAGGATGTTTTTACAAAAATGGGAAATGCATTGCAATCAAACACCAATAAAAAACGAATTGAAGAAAATCTGTTTTTTAAAGAATGGGATGTATTTGATCCCTCCATCATCGCCTACAATGAAAAATGGCTCAGAGATTTAATTTATATTCAAGATGCTAAAATAACAGCTACTATTACACCCTACGATACCAATCAAGTGGATATTCTAGTAATTACTAAAGATTTATTTAACTATGGCGGAGAACTGTTGATTAATAATAAAAATGCTTACTCAGCTAAAATCAATAATATTAATCTATTGGGTACTGGAAATAGTGTGCAATTGATTCAAAATTTTGAAAATGAGAGAAACCCAAAATCAGGATGGGGATATGATGTTGGTCTGAGCAATATTTTTGGCAGCTTTATATCTATGAATGCGGGGGTGAATCAATTTGGGAATAATCTAGCCAACAATATTTTATCTGCCAGAAAAAACTATATCAGTATTCAAAGACCCATCCTACATCCAAATAGTAAATGGCTTGGCGGAATGGAATATTTAGAAACTATCAATGAAAATGTTTTTCCAGGAAAATGGGACTCGATCTTTGACCAGCAGTTGAACTATAATTTAAAGCATACAGATATTTGGGTTGGATATCAAATAACAAAGCAATATAAACGACCGAACATAAATGAATACAGACAGTTTATTCAATACAGACATCTTGAAAATAATTTTAAAGAAAGACCAGTTGATTATGTATTGCAATTAGACAGGAACTATCAAAATCTAAAAGCAGACTTAATTTCCTATACCCTTGTTAGACAATCCGTTTATCGTACAAGGTATTTATATGGCTTAGGCAGGTACGAGGATTTACCCATTGGTCAATCTTTAACATGGACAACTGGTAGATATGAAATAGAAAAAGACAAAGCAGCATACCTTGGTTTTAAGTTTGAGCAATATCAACTTTCAAAAAAAGAAAACTATATTCATACCATTGCCAATATTGCAAGTAGTTATATCAACAAGTCATTACAAGACATTCGATTTCTTACAAGCTTAGAACAATTTAGTAAATTAAAGTACTTGAACAATGGTCTTGGTTATAGACAAATTTTAAACTTAAGCTTGACGCAAACTTTGAAAAATAAATACAATGATGCTTTAAGAATCAATAGTATTTATGGCATTCCCCAACTCAATAGAGAACAAATAAAAGGAGGCACGCGTTTATCGGCCAACTGGGAAACGGTATTCTATAATAACCGTCCATTATTAGGCTTTAAGTCTGCCCCATTTGTATTCGGGAATCTAACGTATATAAGAACTGTAGGCGACCCCATCTTAAAAGGAGATATCTATACTGCACTTGGCTCTGGCATTCGGGTGAGAAATGAGAACCTTGTGTTTGGGACCATTGAACTAAAAGGATTCTATTTCCCTAGAACCAATCAGCAGCTAAGTCCATGGAATTTTAGCCTCATTACCAATTTAAGGTACAAGTACAATTCAAATATCGTTGAGAAGCCAAATTATGTTGAAATAAACTAATTTTTAGCCTTCTTAACTCAACCATTTAAGCCTAAAATTGTTATTTATTTTATGGTTCAAGCTTACAATTTTTTAGCCAGCTGGCAGTTATTTCCAGAGAAATGTGATTTCGAATACCAAACAGTTCCCAAATCGGGTAATTATAAAATCGAGACGGTTACGAATGGCCATTTATTGAGTTTTAGCCACAATTGGGTCAACTTAGAAAACGATGCATTCTATGCGCAATATCAAGTGAACCCAAATGGTCAACCAATGGCTTTTGACAATACCGAATTAGCCAATACCATTAGCGCCGAAATCAACAATGCCTCTTGCTTAACTGTTCAATTTTTTAAGGAGGATATACTCAGCCTTAAAGTGGTGCATGAGATTTTGTCAAATGGTTTTTTAAAAGTAACGCATGAGGGTTTCAAAGAAGATCAAAGCCATTTCAAAAATATCGAAGTCTACCATAAGCAATTAAGTGTATTACCTTATGCCTCTTCTGCAGGTAGCGTAGCTATTCGTCCAACAAAAGAAGGGGTCATCAAGCATAAGGCACTCTCTGCAATGGAGGACCAAACGAATATGCAGCTCAATCAAATTAAAGAGCAAATTGAATTACTTGCAAGACAAGCTCAGGAAATTCGTAAAAGAAAAGAATTGAGCATGATGATTTACGAAGCAAAAATTACATTTAAACCACAGATTGGACAGATATACCATGTGTATGAAAAGCAAGACGGATCGCATGTTTTGTCGATGGTCGCACCTCATGAATGGGGCGGTGGCGCAGGACCTTTTGCACAATTTATTGCTACCGTAAAATTATTAGCAGATCACACTTGGATCGAAGTAGCAATTTAATACCCGTACTTTTCTAAAATTACATCTACCTTTTTTTCGACTTCTGCATCTTTTAATACAGGCGGTGCATGGTGTGGTTTGATGGTCGCATCAAATACCAATGGCCCTTTTGCACCCCAATGCTTATTTGTTGTAAATGCATCAATGGCTTCTATATCATGAGAAGGATTGGTTCTTGTAAATGCAGCCCATAAGAAATTATTTAAATCGCTTGCCATCCATGTTGGATCTTCCGTTCTAATCATCAATACCACACCTTCTTGCTCGAGCAATGCTTCACCCTGCCCTGCAAATAAAGTCTGTAAAGCATTTGTATTATACGCAATTGCATTGACTGCAATCACACCTGGCATGACTAGGCTTGCATCCATATTTAGATTCAGTAATCTTTGAGGAACAGAATTTGCTAAAGTTCTTTTGACATCTCCATATGCAGCAATTACTACTTTAGATCCTGAATTTAAACCCTCGCCAGAATAATCTAAAGTATCCATCGTGGTTTTAGTGTAAAAATGGATGTCATTACTAAGGTCTAATCTTGATAAAATATATTCAAAATATGCCTGCACACGATGGGTCGATATTTGATTGGTATCGTCCGCAGTGATGAAAACAAATTTGGCTAAACTTAATTGACCTGTGCCTAAAATATGATTGGCAATGGTTAAAATTTCAGCCGGTTGTTTGATGGTTAAATAAGGCGTGTACCTTTCACTACCAATCGCTAATAATAATGGATGCACGCCTGCAGCGTCTACTGCATGCACTTCTTTCAATCCAGGAATTTCATTGGACACAGCTGCCCCAGTCATAGCATGTATCAATTGTCCAAAACTCGTATCCTCTTGTGGTGGCCTTCCAACGACGGTGAAAGCCCAGATGGCATTTTTACGCGCATACACTTTATGTACCCGCATTAAAGGAAAACTATGCTCTAAACTATAATACCCTAAATGATCTCCAAAAGGACCTTCTGGTTTATTCTCCCCTGGATAGACTTCTCCAGTAATTACAAAGTCGGCATCTGTACTCAAACAGAACCCATCTTTATAAGTATATCCAAATCTTTTACCTGCAAGTACGCCTGCAAAATTCATTTCACTTAATCCTTCAGGCAAAGGCATCACAGCAGCGACACTATGAGCTGGAGGTCCGCCTACAAAACAACTTACTTTCAAAGGCATGCCTTTTTTGTTGGCCTTTGTTTGATGCACCCCAATCCCTCTATGCAATTGATAATGCAAACCAATTTCTTTATCTAGCTCGTATTCATTACCAGTTAATTGAATACGGTACATGCCTAAATTACTATTTGCAATGCCTGGCTTATCTGCATCTTCTGTATACACTTGTGGTAAAGTAACATAAGCACCTCCATCCATGGACCAATGTTTGATCAAAGGCAGATCACTAATTTTTATTTCTTCGTAAGTGACTGGCTGACTGATTGGATTTTTTTTAGGCAATGCATTGATCGCAGCTGGCAATGCACTTAATGCAGCCAATGGATTTTTTAATGCAGCAACAGGATCAATTTTGATTTCAATTAATTTTTTCACCTGAGGTAAAGTATCCCTGAAAATAAATTCACTTCTTTCTAATGTGCCAAAAATATTAGAAGCTGCCCTGAATTTAGAACCTTTCACTTTTTCAAATAAAATGGCTGGCCCCTTTTGTTCATGAATGCGTAAATGGATGGCTGCCATTTCCAAATGAGGATCTACTTCCTCCTTAATTCGGAGCAATTGTCCATTGCGCTCTAAATCCAATAAACAAGCTTCTAAATTAGAATAAGCCATGAGGTGATAATTGAGATGCAAAATTAACTTAAATTTGCTCATGACTCATTTAAGTGTAAACATAAATAAGATTGCGACCCTAAGAAATAGTCGTGGCGGCAA
>Ga0304730_1000308_pt1 | contig 42806 bp, 49 predicted proteins | sample M_130628_MF_Meta_FD_190474 | JGI IMG/M metagenome (GOLD analysis project Ga0304730, IMG submission 190474) | Freshwater microbial communities from Lake Montjoie, Canada to study carbon cycling - M_130628_MF_MetaG (v2) (version 2) | ecosystem: Environmental > Aquatic > Freshwater > Lake | place...
CAGCAGCACGTGCGGCATCTTCTTTCGTCTTTTGTTCAGCAGCAGTACGTGGTGCTGCATCTTCTCTCTTCTTTTGTTCAGCAGCAGCACGTGCGGCATCTTCTCTTTTCTTTTGTTCAGCAGCAGCACGTGCGGCATCTTCTCTTTTCTTTTGTTCAGCAGCAGCACGTGCGGCATCTTCTTTCGTCTTTTGTTCAGCAGCAGTACGTGGTGCTGCATCTTCTCTCTTCTTTTGTTCAGCAGCAGCACGTGCTGCATCTTCTTTCGTCTTTTGTTCAGCAGCAGTACGTGGTGCTGCATCTTCTCTCTTCTTTTGTTCAGCAGCAGCACGTGCGGCATCTTCTCTTTTCTTTTTTTCAGCAGCAGCACGTGCTGCATCTTCTTTCGTCTTTTGTTCAGCAGCAGCACGTGCGGCATCTTCTTTCGTCTTTTGTTCAGCAGCAGCACGTGCGGCATCTTCTCTTTTCTTTTGTTCAGCAGCAGCACGTGGTGCTGCATCTTCTCTTTTCTTTTGTTCAGCCTGAAAAAACGCAAGTGCCACATCATTTTTTTCTTTAGCCAAAGCATCTGATTTTTTCTTTTGTTCCTGCCAAGCCGCAACTACATCAGCATCAGCTTTTTGTTTTCTCTTTTGTTCAGCCTGAAAAAACGCAAGTACCGCATCATTTTTTTCTTTAGCCAAAGCATCTGATTTTTTCTTTTGTTCCTGCCAAGACAAAATTGCACGTGCTGATTCATCTATTCTCTTTTGGGCCAAAGCATCCAATTTTCTGTTTTGTTCTTCCACAAAAGATTCCTCCTCTTTAGCTTCATATTCTTGTGCTTGACGTAAACTCTCTGGTGTAACATACTGTTTAGATGTTTTTGTCGGAAATTCCCATTGAGTTTTTTTTGTCATGATATTTCGGTAATAAGTTTGATCACAATTTGTACTCTTATCAGTTTCCCAACCTGCAATAAGTTTTGGTTCAATATCTATATCTGGTTTAACCCATGTCGTAATACCTTCAGCTGCATTTCTATAATATATTTTACCTTTTTGTTTTGTAGATTCATGATATTCCCAACCAATAGGATAAGGACGCAAAGGGTTTAATGATTGTCCCCATTGAGATATACCAATCTTAGTATTTATAAAATATTTCTTACCACTTCTACTTATTTTGGTTTTAAAACATTCTTCGTTTGCCATTTATTTTATAATAATATAGTATTTTTTTTAATCATTAACTTTTATGAGATACATTGAAACAAAGTTTAAAAAGTTTTACATAGAGAAAGTATGGCAAAAGCAGTATGAAAGCCAGTCACACCGTATACAACAGATGGAGTCTTCATAATAAAATTTCTTATTATTAAAAATAAAAAATAGTCACATATTACATATCATAAATTTCATTAATATCGATATGGATGAAGATTAAGTCTGTTTACATTGTTGCGATGTTGAATTTGATTTCTTTTTGAAAGTGTTGTGCGATGTGGTCTTTGGTATGGTATTTTAGAACCACTTCCATCAAAATATTCACTATATTCACCAAAAGTTTCATTTCGTTTTGTAGGATCAACATCGTAAGAATCTTTAAAATCTTCATCTTGATCTGATAGAGCATCTCCATAATATGATTCTTGATCTTGATCTGATAGAGCATCTCCATAATATAATTCTTGATCTTCATCATCTGAATTAGATGGTGATAAAATTCTTGTAGGAATACTAGAAACTATATTTTGAATTTCCTTTTTAACAGAATCTTTATCTGATTCTTTATCTGATTCTTGATCTGATTCTTGATCTGATTCTTGATCTGATTCTTGATCTGATTCTTGACTTTTTAGTCTACTAATTTCTTCCTTAGTTTCTTTTATCATATTTCTTAGTTCTTGATACTCTTCAGTATCTTTATTTCTTTCTTCATTCATAAGGGAAATTAGTCGAGATAACTTTTTAATTTTATCTCTTAAATGCCTTTCTTTTTTATGATTACGTGAAGTTCTTTTTTGGATTGCTTTACCTTTAATTTCTTGGTCAAGAAATTTTTTACCCGCACCAAAACGAGTTTCTCGTCTAACATCTTTGCTTCCTCGAGTTTGGGTTAGTCTATCTTGAAAATACTCATGATTCAATTCGTCTTGATAAGTTCTATCTCTAGCTAAATTTTTATCACCAAAAACACCAAAACCAACATCTTGACTTCCTCGAATTTGGCTTAGCATATCTTGATCATCTTGATCAACTGACTGATCAGTTAGACTATCTTCTGAATCATGTCTAATTAACTCTTGCTCAACAAAATCACCAAAACCATCATCAAGGCCTTCATCTATTTCTCTATGCAAATCTTCAACAGACTTAATGTCTTCATGATTCAAATCGTCTTGATAAGTTCTATATCTAGCTAAATTTTTATCACCAAAACCACCAAAACCAACATCTTGACTTCCTCGAATTTGGCTTAGTATATCTTTATCTTTTAGGTCCTCTTGAAAGTTTCTACGCTTATAAACGTCTTTTATTTGATTGTGGACCAACTCTTCATTATCTTGAAGGTATTTATAATTATCATTCAAATCCTCTTGATAAGTTCTATTTCCAACTAACTTTTCACCACCAAAACCAACATCTTGACTTCTTGGAAATTTGCTTAGTATATCTTTATCTTTTAGGTCCTCTTGAAAGTTTCTACGCTCATCATCCAAATCTTTTTCCATTCTCTTATATAGGTCTTCGTCTTCTTGTAAGTCCTCTTGAAAGTTTCTACGCTCATAATCTTTATCATATATTTCATACAATCTACGTATTTCATTTTCATCAAAATCATCTTGATCAGCTGACTGTTCCCTTAGACTATCATCATCTTCAGCTGGTTGAACAATTTTACTTGTACCATAAAAATCTGTAGGAGGTTCAATAAAATCTTTTGGGATTTTGGTTTGTCTATCTATATTTTCACGCCAATACTTGTCAAAATCAGCGCCAAAATCAGCGTCAAAATCATCTTCAACAGACTGAATGTCTTCTTCTTCCTTTTTTACAACCTTATTTTTTAACCGTTTAATATTCTTTCTTATCTCCATTTCTTTTTTATGTTTACGTGTTGGAGTTCTTTTTTGGATTGCTTTACCTTTAATTTTAATTTTTTGACCAATAAATTTTTTACCTGCGACAAAACTAGTTTCATCTTCATCTTCATCTTCATCATCTTCTTCTTCATCATACCACTCTTCATCTTCACTCTCAACAGAAGGAGTTTCTCGTCCAAAATTTTTGCTTCCTTGCGTTTTTAATACAAGTTTAGTTCTTGTATCTAAATCTGGATGTGAATAAGAATCATCACTATCTGATTTAGATCCTGAACTTTTACGCAAATGTTTTTTCAATTTGAAAGTTTTTCCATCTGGATCTTCAAAAAAATGACTATCTTCGTTTCCTCGAGTTTCTTTTTCTTCTGGATATTCCCACTGTGTTTCACCTGTTTCTAAATTCATGTAATAAACATTTTTACAATCTCTACTTCTCTTTTCTTCAAATCCTTCAGGAACTTCTAATTTATCATTTTCTGTGGGTTTTTCCCACTGTGCCTTATTGTAATGCATATTGTAATAAAAAGGTTTACCACCACTTTTACTAATAAAATACTCCCAGCCTGCTGGAAGAGGATTTCCCTTATTTTGTTGTCCCCACTGTGAAACACCAGATTCTTTATTTACAAAATAAGTTTTACTACCGTAAGTGTTACTATTTCCTTTTTCCCAACATTGTTTGGTGCTCATTTATTTATTATATAGTTTTATAAATAATACAAAATTGATTTTTTAAAACGAAAATAAAAAAAATATATAGAGAGAGTAACACATGAACATCTTCTTTTTGCACATATTACCTCAAATTTGCGCTCAAATGCACATTGATAAGCACGTTATAAAAATGATACTTGAAACTACTCAACTTCTGTGTAGCGCTCATCATATGTCCAGTACCTCTAGTGATTATATTCCGTGCTACAAACTAACACATAAAAATCACCCTTCCTCTATTTGGACTCGTGAATCTAAAGCTAACTACAAATGGTTATGTTCTCTTGGTCAAGAACTTTGTAAAGAGTATACGTATCGATATGGCAAAATACATAAGTGCCAACCTTATATAGAAGATCTTGCGTTACATGTTCCAGATTTACCAGATCTTGAGTTTACTCCTCCTAAACAAGCTATGCCTGACATGTATAAAGACGATGACGCTATTGAGGCGTATCGCACATATTATTTTTTTGGTAAAATGAATATACACTCTTGGAAAGGTAAAATTGCAGGTCGCCCTACTCCAGATTGGGTTCTCGAGCTACAAGAGATGTTTTCCGATTCTACAATTATTGATTCTGTACCCGTTTCAAACACTCTTTAATTTTAATGCCTTTATCGGTACCGGATAAGGACACTTGGCAAAGAAAAGCACTGAATATTTTGTAGACTCTAACTCATTATGAAAAATTTTTTTCATAATGACATTATAAGTTATAAATTGAAAATATATAAATTTATATTAATTATATTAATTATATTATAAATGAATTTGACTCAAAAGCAAAAATTTGCTGCTGTGGTACTAGGTTTTATACTTTTATGTGGATTAGGTTTAGGAATATACTTTGGTTTTATAAAAAAAGATACTCCTAAATCTACTCCTAAATCTACTCCTAAATCTACTCCTAAATCTACTCCTAAATCTACTCCTAAGCCACCAAGTACTCCCACTCTGAGCCCCACTCTGAGTCCCACTCTGAGTCCCAATGAAGCCAAGGCCAAGAATTTAGAGCCTATATTTATTAAAGGTGCTTACACACATTTGGGAACTCCGTTTATACTTAATTATAATAATTTTGATTCGACACCATCAAGAGATACATTTATTAACAATATTATTAATAATAAAGAAGGATGTTTTTCTTTTACTAATTTTCAAGGAAAGCCTGTTTTTATTACTGAAGTTTTATTACCATCTGATATAAGAGCAAAGGCTTGGGGTCAACAGGTGGACCAAGCTGGTCCTTGTAAATTTATAATGAAGGAGGATATTGAACCTCTTGTGAAAACAGAGTTTTCTTCTGATACTGTCTATGGCCTTAAATTTACGAGAGTCTAAACTAAAAAAGAAATACAAGCAAAAAATTGGAGTTTTTGGAGTAGTATATTTAAATTCTATATCGAGAAATTTTAAAACATAATAATGACTGCGTTATTATGTCAATAAATTATCAACTGATATAAAATTAAATGAAGAAAAATAAGCTCTGTTTATTCAGAATACATTGCATTTTTGACATCATCTATGTTAAGTCTCGATCCAACCCCTCCACAAGAGACTCCCGAACATACTACTCTTAAATTTGGATTATATTCTCTAAAATTTTGTATAAAGCCGCTATCATCATCACAGAGTATCATACATTTTGGATTTGTTATACCAAGAGCATTAGCTGTTTTTTCTAAAGCAAAACCTTTCAAAAAACCCGGATGTTGATTGGAAAGGTTAGAGTATTCTACTTTATTTGGTTTACCTAATAGAATTTTACTACCAACATTATTAAAAGTTATTTTGTCTTCTTTGACTATAAAGTCGTACAAATTTTTCGGCATCCAATTATATGAGAGTATATTTTCCATAGAATACACACTCCCTGCTGTGCATATACCGACCGCAAAAGAATTGTCAATGCATGCCTGTACTATTAAATAATTATTCTGGGATGTGTTAGACGTCAGGGTTCCATCTATATCGAATAAAACAAGTCCTTTGTAATTTTTAGTAAAATTATCCTTGTTATTTACAAAAAGTAGTATAAAAAACACAATAATAACAAGAGACATAAACATAAATAGAATTCTCATTTTAATCATTATCTAGATATTAGATTTTTATTCTTGACAAAGATAAAATGTGCACTGTTTATGATCAAATTAGAACAGCTGTCAATATAGCAAAAGTAAAAGAACAAATTGATAGAAAAAAAGGAGAATCTCCTTACTTTGCAACAGTTGAACAATCCAATCAAATTTGGACAGATTATGACTTATTCCCTTATACAAGGTTTTTTAGGGGGGAACCCCTATCATCTGAACCTATAGCTGCAGAAAGAGAAGCAGGATGGATGTTGAGAAATGATAAATATTACAAAGCTTCAACAATATCTGATGTTTGGAAACCCGAGCCACCAAATCATTGTTTTCAATCTGCGTGTAGTACTGTAAGGCCTTGTCATCCAAAACCTGATCACACAGAACTGAATGAAGTTTACCATAAATCGTGTAATGTAAGCTTTCGATAGAAAATCTAATACTTTTTGGTATTAGATTACTTATTTATTTTTGTCTCTATTTACAATAAGATACCGCTTTTTTAAATCTAGAAAAATCTAAACTTTAAGGACAGCGTAATCTACTATTCTTGATAAATATGTTCTTTTATCCTCTAGCATCTAACTAAAATTTAGTTAGTTTGACACTGGGTATATTTGTTTTTCTAATTATATCAAACGAAAAACTTTATTACGACAGGAATAAAAGAAATAACTGAATATCCTTTAGATATAAACTTAACTTGGCTTGGCTATCGTTGCGTCTATCTTCTTTTGAATATCGGTTTTACATATTTTATCTTAGAACTCATTCTTTTATATTACTTATTTATTTTTGTCTCTATTTACAATAAGATAGCCAAAAATAGCAGCTATAAAAAGGCCATTAATAATATAAAAAAAACTACCACAATTTTGTAATTTTTTTGGTGACATTATATCACTTCCGTTCTTAAAGTACATTTTGTAACTTATCAAGAAACTAATTTCAAATTTCGATTATTCCTTTCACGGATTTTTAATAAAATTGTCATTATTTAGTTTTGATATCGTTATATAGAAAATCTATTATTCGTCTCCTCCTCCTCATCCTCCGTAAAGACTAGTAGGAGAAGAACCAGAAGCATCACTGCTAGCCGCAGGACTATCAGAGCTAGCACTGCCATGGTTTTCGGTTTTTACAAGTCCTAATTGAGTCGGGTTTTTAACCTTTTTGTAAATTTTTAGTCCAAGGTATGTGCCAGCACCAAATGCAATAAAAGCGCTTAAAGTTAATAAAGCAGGTGTAAACTTTCTAGCCTTTTCACACTCTTTATGAATTGTTACTACCAAACCAAATATAGTGATGCCAATAGCTAAAATAACAGCTGGGAATACATTACTTAATATAGATGGATCTTTATCAAAATTGGAGCCGCATTTGCAAGCAAGCATTGTTGCTGAGATGCAAAATAGACCAACTCCCATTGTTAAGAGACCTCTAACTGCATTTTGAGCGTGAATGCTGCAATCAGCAACATAACCGGCAAGCATAAAAGAACAAACAGTTAAAATTAAACCTGTGATAAGAAGAACACCTAAGAATAGATTCATGTTAATTTGCATTTTTATTATGAGATAAGAAAAAAAAATATGTATTTTATTATAATTCTAATAAAGCCATTTCTTCTTCCAAAGATAAATCACCATCGTCATCATCATTTAATCTTTCTTCAATCTTGTCAAAAGAAGTTCTAATTATATTAAGAAAGTAATAATATACATCTTTCATAAATTCAGATGTTAACCCTGACATAATAACCTTTCCACTATGAAAAACTAAGAATGTGTTGTGTCTATCAGATTGTAACTTTACGTCTTTCTCTTTTGGTGAGAGAAGGTCGAGATATTCTTTGTATGTTGTCCATTTCTCAATCCATTCACCATTCTTCTCGCAAATCTTTTTTACTCTCATAGTATTTATATCTTTATCGAGAGGTACTTTGATATTTACACCAGTATAACCGAATGAGGTTTCCAAGAGACAGTGAAATTCTTTTTGAGTGCACATATATTGATTTAATTTTTCTCTATCAACAATAAACCCAAGTGAAAAGTCAATATTACGCATAGAAGGAATAAATATAGCTTCTAACTCAGAACCTCTTGTAAAAGTATAAATATCTTCAAATTCTTTTATGTATTTCCAGATATATTTGATACATTGGTCGGCGTGTTCGTGTGATTTGCATCCAGTCATTTGGAATGTTCCATTACGACAAACTTTAAAATTTATAGGTTTGTCAAGGATAATTACAACTGTGATAGAGTTACGAAACCATTTTTTCTTCTTTCCAGTCTTTGATTTTTTTGGCTTTAACTCTACGCCACGAATTCCATCCTCATACTTTACTGTGACTATTGAACCGTGTTTAATAGACTTATTATGTTCTACTTGCTCACATTTCTTCTTTCTACCCCTTTTTTTGGGAGTTACTACATAAGAAGTAATTGGAAGTTTTTCGTATAATAGATTAATCTGGATATTCAAGTTTGTCGTTGCGGTAAATGTTTTAGTTGATACTTTAATATCATCGAAATCCGGAAACGTCAAAGTTATTCCTGTCTTAGCTGAGATCATTTTATTATTTAAAGAATTATTCTTTAAACCCCAATTTTATTTTTGCGGATTTGTTAAATATCTTATACAAAGATATATAACAAATTCAAAAAATGTTTATTATTAAATTATTTAATAATAAAATGACTCAAACTCCAAGTGATAAATTTAAAGTTAATGAAACTGCTCCAATCTTTTCAATTGCCCCTACTGGCTCTTATGGTGATATTAACTCTGGTATAAAAAGCGCATATTGCTTAAAGTCTAAAGATCCTCAAACAAAAAGTGTTATTAAATCATCTGGAATTATCAATAGTAATATAAACACAGTCCCTATTACCGTATCACCATTAACGATTCTAGAGTACACTGTAAAAAATGGTGATAGTTTTACTTGGTCGGATGTTACTTGGATACTCAATAATAAATTACCAAATTATTCTTATTCTGCTAAGGCAATTCATCTTGATGGCGGTGTTCCGAACAATTTTTCCTTAATAAGTGTTGTAATTGGAACTAAAGTTAAGAGTATTGGCAATTATACTTTTGCTATTTGTACCGGTATAACATCTATAATAATTCCAAATTCAGTTACGAGTATTGGTAATTCTGCTTTTGAACAGTGTACAGGTCTAACATCTATAGAAATTTCAAATTCAGTTACGAGTATTGGTAATAGTGCTTTCCAAAATTGTACCGGTCTAACATCCATAATAATTCCAAATAAGGTTACGAGTATTGGTAATAGTGCTTTCCGTGGTTGTCAACCATTAAAAACTATAACAATTCCAAATTCAGTTACGAGTATTGGTAATAATGCTTTTTACATTTGTCGAGGTCTAACATCTATAACAATTCCAAATTTAGTTACGAGTATTCTTGATAATACTTTCAATGGTTGTAGAGGACTAACATCTATAACAATTCTAGGTTTACTTACGAGTATTGGAGATCGTGCTTTCATTGGTTGTTCAGGACTAAAATCTATAAAAATTCCAGATTCAGTTACGAGTATTGGTACGAATGCTTTCCAAAGTTGTACTGGCTTAACATCCATAACAATTCCAAAATTGGTTACGATTATTAAAAATTTTACTTTTGGTATTTGTACAGGACTAACATCTATCACAATTCTAGGTTCACTTATGACTATTGGAGATCGTGCTTTCATTGGTTGTGAAAAACTAACATCTATAATAATTCCAAATTCAGTTACAAGTATTGGTACTAATGCTTTCGAAAATTGTCGAGGTCTAACATCTATAACAATTCCAAATTTAGTTACGAGTATTCTTACTAATACTTTCAATGGTTGTACAGGACTAACATCTATAACAATTCTAGGTTTACTTACGAGTATTGATAGTTATGCTTTCCTTGATTGTTCAGGATTAACATCTATAACAATTCCAAATTCAGTTACGAGTATTGGAAATGGTGCTTTCGAAAATTGTACCGGTCTAACATCTATAACAATTCCAAATTTAGTTACGAGTATTCTTAGTAATACTTTCCGTGGTTGTTCAGGTCTAACATCTGTAACAATTCCAGATACGGTTACTGGTATTGCTAGTAATGCTTTCCGTGGTTGTTCAGGTCTAACATCTGTAACAATTCCAGATACGGTTACTGGTATTGCTAGTAATGCTTTCCAAGGTTGTTCTGGGTTACAAATTGTATATATGAATAGTTCTATTAGTTTAGGTATAACATCACCTAGTGGTCCTGTTAATTTTTACGGTGCAATTGGTGTTCTTATTAAACCTCCTCCATAGTCTTAATTTTGCTTTATTCTCGTATAAGATTACATTTACTTATTTTTTGTTTTTTTCCATTCTTTTGCCATTTCTGTCATACGTTCTTGCGCAGAAACTCCTAAATATTTACTCTTTCTACTTTCATCTCTTACAAAAATTTGATATGAGTTTAGAGGTTTTGGTGACTTATCGAGAATTTTTACTCGTCTTGATCTTGTTTTTTTAACAGGCATTTTTTTTAGACATTCTTCGTAAACTATTGCATATTTTCTTAGCCGTGCGGATCTAGATTCCATTCTCTTTACTAGAACAAAAAGATATTTTAGATCAACTCAAAATATACTTAAAGTGGTGCTTTAAAAGTAATAAATGTCGAAAATGTCTCCTTTAAGTACAGGAACAGGGTACGACGAATTGCTCTCTTATTATGAAAAAAATAATGGAAAACCGTGGCGTGATTGGCTTTCTTTCGATTCAATTTTTGAAAAACTAGGAAAGCAAGGTGTTGTTGGTCTACTTAATCCTTCAAAATTAAATGGAAAAGGAAAATACGTTTTTAAGATGTCACAATATATCAATTATTTGATTCATCACGAGGCAGCTGTGATGAATGGATTAAATGAAATTTCTTCTTATTGCCCTCATTTTTGCAGATCTTATGGGACTGAAATATGCAAAATAGATCCTCGAGCGAAAAAGAATAAAGGATGTCCATTTGCAGAAGAAGGAAAGGTTGATCATCCAATTAAAAAGGAGGTACTTATATGTGAGTATGTTGATAGATCATGTAAATTTTACAATTACATTCGTGCTGTGGAAAGAGTAGATGAGGATGTTCTTTACGCTGGAATAAAACAAGTGCTTATGGCAATATCAATAGCTCAAAAGAAAAAACAATTTGCTCATTACGATCTTCATTCGTTTAATGTGATGATGCGCAAGTGTTCTAAAGAAGCTGTATTTCTATATGCTCTAGACAAAGAAAATCAATTCGCAATTCCAACACACGGACATTATCCTATAATTATAGATTTTGGATTTTCTTATATTAAAGATATGGAAGATGGTCCACTGTGGCCTAGTATGGGACATACATCTGTTGGTTTTATGAGCGATAGATTTGATTGGGTAGCCGATCCAAAACTTTTCCTTGTAACAGTATCTGGTGAAATTAAAGAAAAGCGAAATACAAAAAAAGCTAGAAAACTTCGAAGGGTTGTTAGAAATCTGTTTGGACCATTAGATATTGATTGGGGCTCTGGTTGGGATGAAGCAGACGAGGAATCAGCATCCGATGCAGTAATAAGAATGTTAGAAGGAGTTGCAAAAGGATCTACTCTTTTTGAAGATTACGATCATTACTGTATGGATATTTTACAAACTCTAGTTATAATACCAATGGAAAAACAAAATTATGATAGTATACATAAATCGTATCTTTCTATGATAAAAGAATTTATCAAAATAGAGAACCAGATTTCATCTCCATTTTACAACCTTTATATATTGAAAGGAGTTACAGATGCAGCTAGATGTGTAAGAGCTCTATACGTAGACAATAATACTAGAATAGATGCAATTCGTACATTTAGACATCAAGTACAAGAAAAGGTTGCTGAGGTGGCAGGATTTTGCAGACTTGATAAGGTGCATTTTGAAAAACTTTTATGCTCAATACTTGTGTTTTCAAAATGTATGGAGGGAGTAATGTATGGACATATAGAAGCGCGAATGGCTGAAAAACAACGTGAATATAATAAGCTTCCATTACAGTCTGTTGAACAAATATATGCTAGTATAGAAGCCAATTTACCGGATGAATATGTTTATTCTAAAAACTCAACTATTTATATTATAGACTCCAACAATAATGAATGCATAGAGTATAAAATTCCAGAAATAGAACTCAAAAATGTAAATCAGTTGCACCCTATGGCAAGAGGAACTTATATATATGACTTGTATAATTCTGAAATCTTAAAAGAATAACGGCATAATGGACAAGTAGGTATATCATTTGGGCATTTTGACACCCACTCTAACAAAGCTTCTGTGTAAAAACGATGAGAACAATCAAGAGTGCTAGTTCGAGGAAATCCGTCTTTATTATTTCCAGGACGTAAACGAGACTGTGTAATTCCACATAAAGCATCGGATCCCCATTTATCACTCCACCAAGGTTTCATTTTGTTTTCATTTCTAGAACAAATTCCTTAGATCTAATCATTAAATCCAAACTAAGATTTCTGAAACTTTGAATCTCTGAGTCATAATGTGTGACACACCTATTCTAATTACTCATCTTCAACATCAGATCACTTATCATCTTTGTCTTTTGAAGACTGCTGTCTATCCATCTTGGTTCCCAATTCTTTTTTGTCCATCTTGGTTCCCAATTCTTTTTTGTCCATCTTCGTCAACATCTTCTTCATCATAAATCTTTATCATCCAACTACACGCACGCACATTTTTATCAAACAAAAAATTATCTTCATCTTCTTCTTCATCTTCTTCTTCATCTTCTTCTTCATCTTCATCTATGATAACTCTAATTTTACGAAGTATAAGGTAATCAAGCATACTCACGGCGTCACTACCTCGTTCGTCAATTATATATAAACGTTGTCCTAGACTTTTATCATTAAGATGTTCCATAGATAAATTACAATCTGATAAATCAAGTTCTTTTATATTTTCTAATGCAATTAGAATTTTAGATATATCTACCATTATTTCCATATCGCCTTCTAACTCACTACCAGAAAGATCTAGTCGAGTAATATTCGGTAATTGTGTGTATTCTAATTTAGATTTTAACTTATCCGCAAGACTTCTGTTATAAGTAAAACCAAGTGATCTGAGATTTCTGAAAGATTCTAAACAATTTACTAATATATCAAACAAGTGGTATTGAACAAGCTCACCATGACGTCTTCCCATAACAAAACAATCATGATCTATTTTAATACTTTTTAAATGTTTTAAAGAATCAGGAAATATAAACGTAAGATTTCTCCTATGAAACTCATCTTTTGGATCATACGTTGTGCTAACACTTGCTTTAGTCATCATACGGATACGTGATAGTTCTAAAACTTCTAATGTTTTGATACTTTTTATAGAAGATAAAAAAGGTTGCCATTCTATATTCCCATTAGATAGTTTTAGTATTGTAAGATTTGGTATATCACTTAGTACTCTAGCAAACTTATTGTAATCTTCTCTTTCAAAAGTATTACCCTCGAAATCAACTTCAAGAGAATAAATATTCATTCTCAAGTCTCCTATAATGGACCACAATGCATGAATTATATTTTCATTCTCGATATTACGATTATCACAAGTAATTTCAATTGATAACTTTATATGAGGTTGGGTTAGAACGGAGGGACTTACAGGTCTTATTTGGTCTCCTTCGGTATCATATGTTTTTATGCTAACCTCTGTTTTTCCTTCGACTACGATGAATTCGATCCCATAAATAACATTTAAACCATAATTTCTACTTCTTCTACCATGTGTAGATTCACAAAGATCTTCAAAACTCTTTTCTGTGTAATCAAAATCTTCTGGAAGGTCGCTTTGTTCAAAAATTATCTCAGGTGCTTTGAAGGCTACCATCTCTTTTGCATCTCTTGAAACAAGTCTCAAATCTAATAATTTTTGTTCTGAAAGGTGTTTGTGAAGACTATTAGCAAAAGGTGTAGTTGTTAAAACACGTGATATATCACCTTTTTTATCTATCCAAGTTTTTATTTTTTCAAGTAATAATCCAATTGAGATACAACATATTCCCTTCATTCCATCTGCTTTAAGTGTACGAATAAAAGAAGGTGACAATGTAGAAATACTGTGTTCTAGAGTTCCAAATAGTAGATAATCAGTATCGGTTAGATCTAGTTGTAATAGATTAGATTCAGATTTAAATTGTAAATATCTTTCTGTAAATAATAATCTAACACTAGCGTTGTTAGTGCTACTCATTATATACTGTATTCGACATAGTACACAAAATTTAGGTGATATGCCATGTAATTTCTCCATAATTGATACAAGATCTGCAGATTCCAAATGAAAATCATAAGTTAGATTAGGTACTACTTCTAACACATCTATTTGATCAGATTCGTTTAAAAAGCCAATATTAATTTCAGTATTTGATGCCATTTTTTATTGTCAAAAATATAATAAAAATATTATATTTTATTTTTTAGTAAAGTACTTCTAAATGAGTGTTCTTATTTTGTTTTCATTTCTAGAATAGATTCGTTCGATCTAATCATTAAATCCAAACTGAGATTTCTGAATCTCTGAGTTTAAGTGAAAGTTCATGAGTCATAATGTGTGACACACCTATTCTAATTACTCATCTTCTTCATACCACTCTTCTTCTTTATCTTCTTCATCTTCTTCATCATCTGATCTGACAACTCTAATTTTACGACGTGTAAGGATATCCATTATACTTAGGCGTCACTACCTCGTTCGTCACTTAGAGATAAAAGTAACCTATACTTTTATAATGATTTTTCTGGTAAATCAAGTTCTTTTAAATTTTCTAATCACATTATAATGTGACCTATGTTTTATAATTTTGTCAATGTCTTCTGTTAAATCACTACCAGAAAGATCTACTCGAATAATATTCTGTTTGTGATGTAATTCACTTATAATATTTTAAGTGTTTCCTTTTTAGCCAAACTCTTTAAAAAGGCGGAGCAATATAAATAAAAATAATATAAATAATATATTTAATAAATGAAAGACCAAGATATTTGTGATATACTTATAGAAACATATAATGTCAACAAGTTTGACAGTGCCGCAAAGGAGTTAAAATCTGCTGTATACGAAGAAGCCAAAAAATGTTCTGAAGCACATGATATGGAAATATATGCTAAAAAAGGAGATACAACAGTTGTAAAAACAAATAAAAGAGATATACTTATGAAACTCATAGAGAATCATTTTGATCCTAGTATTCAACAACCAATGCCACAATTTATTGCTGGTCCAACAACTCTCACTGTTCACAAATCACGAGATGAAAAGAGAATGATTTATATATTTGGAGAGGCGCATTCAGATATAAAAGACTGTAGAATGTTTAAGGACGAAGAGGATGAAAAGTGGAACAGTGATAATCCAGATAAGATGACGATAGACCATTTTTTGTATGAACTAATGAAAACAACATCTGCGTATTTAGACATCTACTTTGAATTCATTTTTCCTGAAATTGGTTTTCCTGAAATTGGGTTTCCGGAAGAGTATCATAATGGTCCTATAAATAGTCATCTTGATAATCTATTTCAAAAATTTAAAAAATGTATACATGAAAGTCGTTCAAAGGACGATTGTTCTCTAGCGAGGGTTCATTATTTTGACTCTAGAAGAAGAATATACAATGGAGAATCTATACAAGGTAGTAGTATTGTGGATAAGCTAATTGAGAAGATTAACTATTTTAAAATAATTTACAACCATGACAAACTCCCTTTGATTCAAGCATATAAAGAAATTGTAAAAACAGATGACAATATGCAGCAAATTCTTTATGCATTGTGGACTCAAGATGAAGAAGAGTTTAAAGACTTTTGGATAAAGCTGTTAAATGATAATGAATTTAACATTAAAGAGACAAAATCAGGAAAATATGAAGATAGAGCAACTACACAAGAAATAGAAATAATGACAAGAATAAAAAGTTTTATGGAAACAGAAATTGTGAGGATTGCTATGAAGCACAGAGAGATATATTATAAATTAACATATGCCATTTTGACTATGGTGAAACAAAGAAATGAAGAAGATGAAGAAGATAAAGAAGATAAAGAAGATAAAGAAGATGAACTTTTTTATGATGCATTTGAAGTTCTTATTAAATATATAACGAAACCATCTGCAAGAATTGCAGATGTCTATCTCTTAGCCCGTTTGTTTAAAGACTTTGATATGACTAAAATGAATACACATGCAAATGATGTTACAGATCAACCTGCTAAAGCATATAATGTAATCATATACGCAGGTGATAGTCACGCTAAAAAGTGTCGACACTTTTTAAACGATATAGCTGGGTTTGAAGAGATTGCAAGTTCAGGAGAATTTAAAGAAGGAGAAACAACAAAACACTGTATAGATATGAGAAAAATACCACAACCATTCTTTTCTACATGGACACGAACACCTACAAAAGAAGAAAAATCAGTATTTGATTTCATATATTTTTAAGAATAAAAATTAGATCTAAATGAGTGTTAGTATTTTGTTTTCATTTCTAGAATAGATTCCGCTACTAGATTCATACGAATTTATACGAATCAACTCTTTCGAGCAACCCTTTCGAGTTTCTAAACCATGTGTAGCTCCATGGTAAGAAGTAAATCGAGGCTAGAAAATTAAATATTCTTTTATTTTTAAAAAAGAATATTCTTACTAATTCATATGAATAAGAGCAACAGTTATTAGCCTTAGATCTAATCATTAAATCCAAACTGAGATTTCTGATCTTCTGAAAGATGTTTCAATATATAGGCGTAAGATGTTTTCGGATACTTTGAATCTCTAAGTTTAAGTGCAAGTCCAAGAGTCATAATGTGCATGTTTGGAGTTTCAGTACCTAATTTTTTAATAAGATTAGGTGTTATTTCTTTAGCCATACCGAAATCTATTATGTACAATTTACGCCCTTTACACATATAATTCAGAAGATTTGCATCACCGTGAAATACTTGCGCTCTGTCCAATTTTTTGTATATTGATATTATTTGTTTTTGCTGGTGCTTTGTTAATATACCTTCCTGTTTTTTAATTAAATCAACCAAATGAGTATCCATCCTTTCCATTACAATGTATTTTGACACAGTATCTATTTCAATGACTTCTGGAGAAGCACCCATAGATGCAGCCAATTTTTGAAGATCAGACTCTTTTTTTAAATTTTTTGAAGATTTTTGCTTTCGAAAAGTTTTCATTGCATACTCCTTACCTTCTTTATTCCTAACTAAAAATGTAGTACCTTCTTTTCCTTTCTCTCCAAGTTGTTCAAGACGTTCATATTTATCTATCTTTTCTTTCTTGTAATCTTCATATTCCTTTAAGGCCTCTGTAATAACCCTTATCAGGTCAGGTTTACCTCTATACACTCGCAAATCCATTTTCTCTGCTAACATTTTCAATTCAGAACATGTATATTTTTCTAACTGAGAATAATCCATCTATTTCTTTCTCTAACTAACTCTTATAAATGGACTACTCTTTTTTCTTTTGTTAGTAAAACAATTATGAATAAAGATTTTTTTTCATAATATATAAATTAGTGTAAATAATAAATATTATGCCAGCAAAGAATTCTCGTATTGATAATGCGAAAAAAAAGCAACAAAGGGCCGATAAAGAACCTAAACCTAAACCTAAACCTGAATCTGAACTGACACCAGATAAGCTTGCTCAAAAAAAGAGGAAACAAAAAGTAAAAGCTGCCGCTTCCAGAGCAAAAAAATCTGTTGAGACCAAAGACGCTCGTGCTTTTTTGAAACAAAAGGCTGATAATCCAAGTATCACTAATCAATATCAAGTAAATAAATTAAATGCTAATGAAGAAGAAATTCGTAAATCATTTACTATAATTAGTAATCTAAAAGATGAAGATGATATTGTTGCTGAAATGCGTAACTTGATTGTAAATCATGACTGGGGAGCTGAGTATGATAAAATGGCCGATATATTCAGATTACCTCGATCACTATTCAAGGATTTAGCAGAAAAATACCTTGATCAGGATAACAAACTACAAATATTCTGGTTGAATTATCAAAATGTAACATCCGTAAAAAGGGCTATGGCCGAAAAAACACACGAAATTGAGTCTCTTCCACTTAAAAAACCAAGAGGTCCTGTATTTGTTTATCCAGAAGAAGGTCGGAGAAATAAAGTTGAACCTCTTCGTGAACCTGGGGATACAAAGGTTAAGCAGGTCAATGATCAAGGAATTGTAATAGAAATTCCTGAACCTAAACCAAAAGTTGAGAAACCATTTGGTGAGGCTAAATTGTCACTATCAATACTTCCTTTTGATAACTGGTTGAAAGAACAAAAGATTAGTATTATTAATGATGTCAAAACATTTATTACACCTACTACCGGCACTGAGGAACAAAAGAAACGCTTGGAAAGTATTATTGCGAAGAGTAATCCAAAAACTATTACAGTAAATAAGATAACATGGTATAATGTAGATGAACGTTTAGCTGAATTTTTATGCAGTACTACTAGGATTTGGGTGGATGAATCAAATTCAATAATGGCTATTCTTCCTGATAAGAGCCATATATTTTTTAAGATCGGGTACATGACAAGTAATCGTACATTTTTTGAACAAAATAAATTCCAATTTGGTAAAGAAAGTGATTATATAAACACATTGAGGCAAACAAGAGACGGAGAGATTGGAGATATATTAGGATCACAGATATCTCCAGACATAGAAAAATTTGCCATAGATTTTTTATCAAAATCGTTAAGTAATGTCGCTAGCGGTGTAATACAATATCAGAATAGAGAAAAAGATGGTTATATTTACAAATCAATACAGAAGATGATTCAGTTGGCAGACGGTAAAACTATAAAACTTTTTGAGAATTTAGCAAAGATAACAGTGTTTTTGCAAAATCCAGATAGCATTTTTGCTGAAAGAATACGCGAGGAGTTTTATCTACCAGAAATACTTGTTATTCTTACAAATAAAGAGAAATTACCGGAAGTTTTTGATGATCCCAACCAAAAAATAGAAGTAGTAAACGATCATATATTAAAACAAATTGAGTCAGAAGTTAAAAGAATTGCAACGTTACGATACAAGATAAAAAATCCAACAGTAAATGTACCTACTCTTCCTTCACACCTAATTAAACCCCTTTATACAGCACGACCTTGGAAAACGCTATGTACGAATACATTAGAAAGTGATGTAAAAAATTCAGATGTTTTTTATTATACTGAGGAAGGTAAAGTTTATTGTATTCTAATATCAGATATCTATAAACAAATAAAGGAAGGAAACACACCTTTTAATCCTATTACTAAAAATCTTATAAATGAAGGTGTTATAAAAAGATTTAAAGAATTATATGATTTTAAATTTGATCGTGATACTGTTGTTGAAACTCCTACTCCAGACAAACCAATTTCTACAGTTTCAAAACTTCCTCCCCCTCGTCAAGAAAAAATTCCACAGATTGCACCATGGTTGTTAAAAACTATTAAGAAAAACATAAAAGGGTGTGAAAACGAATTGAGGGGAATGGATTTGCAAGGAAAAGATAAAGGTAAGAAGTGTCAAGCATTAGATTCAGACGAGTACGATGAAACAGATGATGAAACAATTGTACAAGAAGAAGATTTGAAAGAAGAAGATTTAGAAGAAGATTCTGAAGAAGATTCTGAAGAAGATTCTGAAAAAAATAAACACGATTTGTTTAGTTCTTCTTCAGAATCTGAATCTAAATCAGTTCCTGCTAAACTTAAATCGGAACTATCTGTCTTTGGTAGTTCTACATCAGATTCTATGTCTAAAACTTCCGAAACCGACGATGATTCAGATGCATCAAGTAATTCACCAAGATTGGTAGTTGTAAAAGAAGGTAATATATGTCAATATTGTAAAAAAAACATTAAAAAGAACGATCTAAAAAAATGTCTAAAAACAAAAATTAGAGATAACCAAGATCAAGACAAAACTATCTGGTTTTGTATGTTTGAATGTTTTGAAAACTACAAGTTTCCATATTATAAGAATAAGAATAAGAATGGGAAAAAAGGTGGGCGGTATGATAGTCGAGATCGGGACAATAAAAAAAAATGAAATAATTTTAGAAGTTTCAGATGACCTAAAATGTTCTTAAATATCTTTTCCGAGGATTTAGTTTTAAAAATAATGGAGATTATTGATGATAAGATTAGATGTGCTATTGTTCTAACTTGTAAGGAATTTAGAGACATTGGTTTAAAATTTGGATGGTTACGAGCAATACTCTTCAAGAGAGGTGATAATTTATTTAATTTTATGAAATTTTACTCTCGACCTAATATTTTTCTAGAACGAATCAAGTTTTCTGGTGTAATTGAACAAGAAATTTCTGTATTGGAATTAATAGAACCATGGCCAAAAGAACTTGAATTTGAAGGATGCTATATTGGATCTAATAATATTCCGGTTTCACCTACGGAAAGATTAGTAATACGTGATCTACACCGTCATAGAACAGGAGGGGTCGCAGTTAATGTAAAATGGGAGTCTCTTCCAAATCTAAAATTTTTAGATATATACGCACCTGACATAAATTTTGAAGGTCTAGAATTATGCAAAAATCTAGAAATTGTTAGGATTAATTTGGATAGAATACGGATTTTACCTCTCTTTTTCACTCAACTTTTAAATTTACAAGTTATTGCAACATCTTGTATATCTTTTCAACCGATGCATTTTTTATCAAAACAACTGAAAATATGTATGGTATCAAAAACGTATATTTTTAGTTCAGAATCTGAATTGGTACCCAAATCACACCTTAATCTTAACACACCTATGAATATACAATGCCTCAATATTTAAGCGCATATTATTCGAACTTTTTTATCAATACGACCAAATGCCTTTTCAGAACGAATATAATTCATTAACACTTTCATCAATTCTCTATCAACAGCAATAAGTATTTCTGGATCTTCATTAGGTGTAATAAATTTGATCATATTGATTGCTTCAACCAACCACCCATGCCCTTGATCTTCTTCATCACAAATTATATTTTTATCTTCTACCCCACAGGATAGAAGATATCTCTTCGTTAGGTTAGACGTTTTTATTTTATTTATGCCATAAATGTACCCAATTAAGTAAAAAAACATTTCACGTTCATCAGCAGCTTCAAAACATGTATCTATTAATTTTCCGCGTATAAACGGGTCAATGCATCTTGGAAAAATAAAGAAGACTTTTGATTTTGAATTACATATTGGTTTGATATTACGCATGACTTTATCAGAAAATAAAGGTACCATACATGTTATATCATAAAGTTCTGGTTCTAATAACTTTATGGACTTTTCTTCTACTACACCAGTAACCGAAATTTTCGGTTCAATATTATATTTTTTTTGAAAAGCTAAAATTTCTTCAGCATTGTCTAGAAGAATGCTATTGCCAACAATTGAGGCATTAAATTTGCATAAAAAACGAAGTTCCTTATGCAAAACATATAAAAGTTTCTCATCTTTTTCTTTAATTTCACCAAGAAACAATAAATAGTTATTTTTTGGTTCATTTGATTTGGCAACAAGACCAAAGCTACATTTTTCTGTCATGATTATATCTTTATTAACATTTTTTTAAAAATGAATTATATTCAGAGATTGTAGTAATTATATAAAATGCCAAAGCTTTATTTTAGATATGGTGTTATGAACAGTTCCAAGTCAGCAAATCTTTTAATGGTTGCATGGAATTATCGTCTACAGTGCAGAAAGGTTCTCCTAGTAAAACCAATTGCTGACGAACGTTTTGGAATTAACATAATAAGATCTCGTGCAATGAGCAGTGGAGTTGAAGCTGATCTAATTATAGATAAGGAATGGGCTGCCTTTGAAAAAGTAGAAACAGATGGTTTGGCATGCGTTCTAGTTGATGAAGCTCAATTTCTATCTGAAAAAAATGTAGATGCTTTAAGAGAATTGGCAAAGAAAGTACCCGTAATTTGTTATGGCCTACGAACCGATTATAGAACAAGGTTGTTTGAAGGTTCAAAAAGACTTCTTGAGGTAGCTGATGTTATAGAAGAGATAAAAAATGTGTGTGTTAATTGTGATAAAAAGGCTATCATAAACGCAAAATTTTACACTAAAGAAGGAGGAGATAAGGTAATATTGAGAAATGGACCTAGTGATTTGGATCTAGGTGCGGAAGAAAAGTATCAACCAATGTGTTGGAACTGCTTCTCTATTTAAGTATTCTTGCACAAATGTAATATTACAAAGAATAATTTAGTTAAATTATTCTTTTGTATAAGATAAAATGGACCGCCAATTATTTGAAAATTTAGGTAGTACTTATGATACTAAAGTGGAACAGGCGATAAAAAAAATTTTAGATTTTAAACCAACAGAAGAGAATATTTACACTAAATTTTGTAAAACATTATTAGATACAGGATGTGTAATATACAACGAACTTGTTATTAACGCAATATCACCGTTTAATAAAGTAAACGGGGATCCATACAAACCAAATATATTATATATATATGCAACTTACGTAGGAGCTGTTGCAATTAATAATTTTATAAAGACTGAAATGTTCGAAATTATTCACGCATCAAACCAATCTGTAGAGGTGGATGCTACAAAGCCTTTTAAACACTCTATACATCGAAATAAAAGGGTAAAAGCAGTATTAAAGTATAAAAATAAAAGAAATCCGTATAGTTTGATTGTTAAAATTGTAGATGATATTCCTAGTAATGTTGTTTTAAAAGAAGAATTAACTTTTTTACAGACATTTTTTGACGGTAAAAACGTAAAATCTACACACCCTAAACATGTAATAGACAAAGTAGGAACTTTAAATGAAGAATATCTACCATTGGTTGGTTGGAATGAGTTTAAAGAAAATGAAGAAGATGAGGATAAAAATTATAGAGATTATGGAGGTTATGCCGGATTAACTTTCGAACTATATAAAAAACGTAATTTTAAAATAGATTACGATACCAAATCTATAGTTATTAGACATGGATATTTATATGGTAAAGAGGTTAGTGGAGAAGAACATCTTATTTCATATTTACATGGTAACTTAGTAAATATCTTAGTAAACGATAAATTTAAAAAAATGGTTGATATTGGTCATGGTGAAAATACAGATATAACAGTAGCCGATATATATCTCAGGTGGTTCTATCTTAAAGAACTTACAACGAATGAATTTATGAAAATTATTAAAAGATTAGCTAACGAAGGTAAATTTCTTTTACCTTTATGGGTACAAGACACTTATAAAAAAAATGATGATATAATCAATGCATTAGTTGTACATACATGTTCACTTGAAGATTATTTTATACAGGAAATGTATTCTGGAACAAAGGATACTAGAAAAGCTAACGAGTTTGCAGTGCAAGTTATTAAAGATATTAAAAGCTACCAAAAATACGATGATGACGATTTTCTTAAAAATCCTAAGATTACAGCATTATTAAATATTATTAAGAAATTAATTATACAAAAATATATTTCATTAACCTTCGAATACACATATGAAACAGATGTTGAACTATCAAGGATATTTTTGTCACAAAAAGATTTTTTGTATACTTTTTTTTCAAAATATGGGTATGATAACAAGGAAATAAAAGAGTTTACTCTAAAATTTCTTGTAGATTGGAATTGTTTTGGAATTTATGGATATGATAAGAATGAAATAAAACAGTTTGCTCTATCTACAAAATTTCTTTTCGATTTTGGAACTCGTATATTATCAAAAAATAGTGAAGCTTATAAAGAAATTTACGATCAATATTACAAAAAACTTCGTAAAGGCAGTGTAGAAGAATTTGTAAAAATATTCAAAAATTATGAACAAGTTGCGAATTACGAAAAATATATGTCTCAAAAAGAGGATAAGGAAAGATTAAAGTCAAATACTCGTAATATACCAGCTCTTAATATAGTAAAACCTTCAAGAACTCATACGGTTGATTATGACGAGAAAGATAGAATGTTAGATAAAAAATGCACAGATGTCTCAAATCAATCTCTTTATGACATGAATAAGTATTTAAAAGGAGAATCGGTAGAAGCTTATACAACGAATGGAGAAAGGTATAATGATGAGGATTTGGAAGTTGTTAATCCTCAAGAGGCAATGAAAAGATTAATATTTTTCTTAGCAGAATCGGCAGACTTAACTGAATTGAATCCTTATTGTTATAATTTGGATAAATTAACAGACGATATTGGTGCTATTTTGACAGTTGAATGCAAAGATCATGAAAATTATCAAGGTCTTGAATATCTATTTGGTCATAATCCAATTATTAGACTTAATTTTGAATATCCAGTTTATGTTCCTTTGAGTGAAATATTAGACGCAATTTATAACACCAAAAAGCAAGTATTTATTTTAATTCCAACAGAAAAAACGTTTAGATATACAGCTTCTATGGCAATACAATTTAAAACTGTAAATTCCAGAGTTTCAGGTGATCATTGTCAAAAAGGTTCTTCTAAAGATTTACACACTATTAAAGTTTGCAAGGGAACTGAAAAAAATGCATGCTGGCCTGTAAATGAAGCAATAGAGCTTAATGAAGTTTATCCTGATATCTATTACATGAAACAAAAATTCTACGTATGGTCTAAGAGTGAAAATAGCATGGGTGCTCAATTTGCAATAGCAAACAACGTAATTAATGATAGAGAGATTAAAAAAGAAAACAATAAAAAGCGTCAGAAACGTAGAGAAGCCAATGGTACTCGTTCGGATGGAACTGAAGACGTGGTAAGTGACGATGAAGAAATAGAAGATCCTTGGTGGGCTCAAGAGGATCGACGTTCTCGATCAGTTTCTCCTTTTATTCCTAGAACACCATCACCTAGATCACCTAGAACACCATCACCATCACCTAGATCACCTAGAACACCATCACCATCACCTAGATCACCTAGATCACCTTTTTCTGAAATTTCTACATATGATGATGAGGATGCAAACGCTCAAGCAATTAGACAACAAAATATCCCCAGAACATCAGACGAAATAAGAGCACATTTGCTTACTAGATTGCCTCCGGATATGAGTGAGTTGATAGGTGACATACCAGATATTATTGCTTTAAATCCAATTCCAAATAATTCATATCATGCAGCAGAACAGATGCTTAACGAAAGACTTTATCAATTGGAAGCAGACAGTATTTTTGATGAACTACAACAGCAACAGAATGATCGTCGTTTCGATGAACAAGGTGACAGTGAAGAATCGCCTGATACACTGAGACAATTATCTAATTTAACATTTGGAACAGATTCTAATGATGAAGATACTCTCGATACACCTGATGTGCGGAGACAATTGTTAGATCTATTTGGAAGAGATTCTGATGATGAAGAGTCCCACACCTAATGACGAATTTCTTCGTCAAAGAAATATCTCAAGAACAGCAGCAGAAATACTAGCATATTTGACTCGTATGTTTTCTAGAGATGACGATTATAAAGAGTCTCTTCATTTTCAAACACCTTTTTTGGTTCTTTCCATGTCAATTCAGAAAAGGTTCTATTTTCATCAGTGTACCTATAATAAAAAGGTTTGTATGATGTTTGATCATTTGTCGGCAAACGTTTTACATCCTCATACGTAAGAAAATAATATTCTCGTTCGTTTGTTAACATATTAACTAAACAGATTGATCCATGAGATTCTGTTTGTCTTATCCATTCATCTCTCATTTTAATATATTAATTCTAATATATTAAATTGTTTTTTGGTACACAATTTATACTTTTTACTTTAGAAACACTTCTCTTTTATGATGAGAAGGAGATCTCCAAATACCTGAGTGTATGGCAACATAATAGGATAACCTTTCTTGTAAAATTTCAGCATCAGATTGTTCACTCACGTCATTCACTTTTAGTTCCTTCATTTCCAACCCTTTGGACCTGAGATGTTTCTCGATAAGAGGTTCCATCTTTTGTTTCATCTTTTCTTTGTTTATCTACACTTTTTAAAAAATCATTTGCAACCGGAAAGGAATCAGAATCTTCGTATGTTCTCTCTGAACCATCAGCAAGCTCAAAAGTAAGAGATTTGTATCCGAAAAATCTAGGAGCAAATTCTCTGTAATGCCAATCGTATTGAGGACCCATATATGGAAGAACAATATCTGTTACATCTTCTCCATTATCGTTACTTATTTGCATAATTGGAGCTGGGCCACGTGTAGGAGTAACTATTAATTTGTACATTTTTCCATTAATCACATACTTTAGTTCATGTGACTTACCTCCTTCTATAGGTCTTACAGAATTGTTCATATATTGAATAAAAGAAATATAACTAGCCTTTGCAATAAGTTTTAAACTTATATATATAATCTTAACATTTTCAGTCTCGCTCGTTGCAACTAGCGAATTTAGTTTTCTAAACTTCTTAAATTTCTTCATTACTACATTTTTGACAACAAGATGCGTTTTAGAATGCCATACGTAAAAAGCTACCAGAGCAAACAAAATCTCTGTATACATTTAATACTTAGTATAAAACATCTGATTTTTTAAATTTGAAATTACATCTCATTTCAAATTATAAGTTCTACGAATAGAAATAGAGTATAAAATAACTTTAAAAATTAAATTACTTATTTTGTTTTATTAATTGAGGTTACCGGTCCATGCGAGCACTGGCTTGTCCTTCGTTAAGGTGGTTATTTCCGCAACGGTAGGTACGTAAGTAAGTGATTCAGCTTTCCATGCCGTTTTCATGGTAAAGTCCTTCGCGATTTGCATCATGATCCACCCGTTCCAGTCGGCGATAAACACGGCGTACGCATTCGGACCTATCCATTTTCCGGTCGCAAACGGCGTGTCGAACACGCCTTTGTAATAGAAGTCGTTTCCAATGATCCGGTGCGGCCCGTCTCTCACATCGCTGTACGTTATATTATTTGTTGTACTTGACCACGGCTTAGTAGTACTTGACGGCTTAGTAGTACTTGACGGCTTAGTAGTACTTGACGGCTTAGTAGTACTTGACGGCTTAGTAGTACTTGACGGCTTAGTAGTATCTTTTTTTGTAGCAAAGATAATCACAACTACTATCACAATTAATAACACAACTGCTCCTCCACCAGCAGCTATTTTTTTATTTCTAGTAAAATTCATTTTTATAATATAACAAAATTATAAAAATTAATTTTACATATACATAATTTTTTACTTTTCCTTTATCATGCGAAGCAAACATTTTGTGATTCGAAGATGTGAGTCAAGAAGCTTTTGAAGAGCTACCCACTTATCATCATCATTGTCCTCATCATCACTATCCTCTTCATCACTATCCTCTTCCTCCTCATTACCATTATCTTGAACAACATTTGATTCATTCTGACCAGCTTGTGACAAAAACGAATTAAACATATTTGCAAGTAGGTTATTATTATCAACACTCACACTCTCTTGTGCTTGAGGCATTTCAGTTTCCTTTGTATCAGTCTGGTTTTCCATTTTATTATATAATAAAAAGCATATCTTTAAATCTATAGATTTCTGATCTAAAAAATGTATGTTTTAAGATAAATGACAAAGTTTGATAACAAATGTCTTTATTACCAAGTGCAGCGGATGAAAAAAAGAAGAGATCAGGTCATTTTGGATTTAAAGAAAGTAGAAGTGGAGAAAAGCCTAGATTCTCTTTCTTATAATCAAGAGATAGTTTACTTGAAAAATATAATTTTGATTCAGTCAGTAGGTATTACTGTCTTTGCTCTATCATATATAACTAAATTTTTTGGATACTAATTTTCTTATTTATAAATATATAGATTCTATAATAAATGATAGAAGTTTATTTAAGATGGATAATGTCGCAAAGTGAAGATTATCCATTTTGCTACAAAGTGCCAGAAGAAACCACAATTGGAGAAATTTGTAAAATGGTAAAAGACCGAAATAATTGTTGGATTGGAAACCCAACATTTTCTATTGTTAAATTACGTGAACAAGGTCTACTTTTGGATGATACAAAACCAATAAGTTTTTTTGAGAATAAAGATGGCGTATTGTATTTGGACTTTTACGCTGGATAGTTTTATATCAATATTTTGAATTCAAAATATTGATAATTATAAGTATTGAGAGTTACTACTTTCAATAATCTTGATTTGAGCGCGAAATGTCTAGCAATAGATTTTTATAAACTTTAAAATATAATTAGGTTAAATAAAATGTTAAGAACAAGTAATGAAGCACGTGTATTATTATATTGTCACGGAGATTCTTTTGAAATAGATAAACACATTCTAGAAGTTTTGGATGTATCATATAAACTTATTGATAAAACAACTCCAAAAAAAATTGATAGTATCAATATAGATGAAAAAACACGCCCCACAATTATAAGTACTGATGGAAATCTTCCACTAGAATTTCTGAGCAAATTTAATGTTGTTGTTGATTATAATTGTGATCATACTGGATGGGCAGTTAATGAAAAAGATTTTGACAAATTTACTAAACCTTTATACAGAAATATGGTTAGCGCTCTTGATTGTAAACAAGCTTTCTGTTTTATTACTAGTTTTGAAAAAGGTGATTTTGCAATAAATGAAAAACTAAAAGAAAGAATTAATGTAGCAGAAGACAAAAGATTATCTTTAATAGAACACGTAATAAGAATATCAACAAAACTTCACGTTGAAAAGGTTATAATTGAATCAAGAAAAAATTATATTATATTTTTAGGTGTTCAAAAATGATTATTTAAAAATTTCAAGTTTTTAGTAATTGTCTCAAGTTTTTAGTAATTGTCTCAAGCAGATTATTGTTACTTTTTGGTACTTAATTCAATTGAGATATATTCGGAGTAGTAAGATGCTTAAAATTTGACGACTTTAATGTAAAAGTTTGAAATATGTCATTAGATTCTAGTGTATCACTTGATGACAACCCAGAACTTGAAGCCGTTTCAAGTGTGTTCAAATCGTCACCAATTCTTTTATCTAATAAAGACCAATTAAGAGATTCTGTCAGATCAACATTATTGTTAAGTTTGAAGATAGACTCTTTACAATTATTTTTTTTAGTAAGAGACATTTACTTTTGTATTATATAAATGTAATTATTAAATGTAATTATTAAATGTACTTACATCATTTTGAATTTTTGAACGAGATTAGACGATAAAATGCGTTTTAAAGGGTTCCATTGTAAACAATCATTCAAAATATCCTCGTATTTATTGCCATAAGATGTGTTTACACGCTTATCATTAATACGCCTCGTGAATACTTTACTCCAAGGTTTGCAGACACAATCTAGACTAATGTCAATATTTTCTGAACGACTTGTTGGCATGTGTGCAATGTCATTAACAGTTATCATTCCTCTAATTCGGATTATTTTGGAAAGAACATCTGTTTGTGTGTTTCCTGCAAATAGTGGTCCTCCATAAGCAAATTCTGCCAAGACACAACCAAAAGACCAAATATCGATCGATGTTGAATACATATCACGATTTAATATGAGACAAGGTGCCCTGTAAAAACGTGTGCACATGTATGTTGCGTGTGACTCACCATCTTTTACAAATTTTGCACTTCCAAAATCAGCTAACACAAGTCTATTATTGCATATATCTACCAGAATGTTATCTGGTTTTATATCTCGATGCATTAATCTAATTTCCTCTAAGTACTCCAATGCGCATGCAAGTTGCAGCATTAACTGATTCATCAAACAAAATTTCATTCGCATTTTCGCTAATAAAAGTCTCTTCAAAATGCTATTAAGAGTTTCTGGAATAAATTCCATTACCAAAAATAGAGTTGTATTTTCAATCCAATAGCCAAGTAGTTGCACAATGTTAGGATGGTTTTCTGATGCAAGTACTTTGCACGTCTCCAATTCCCTATTCACATGCCCTTCCAACTCAGGCACACTTTTTACAGCAATTCTACCTGTTGGAGTATCGACAATATGTACTTTGCCAAATGATCCACTTGCCCATTCCTTATCACCAAGTATGACTGGTGTATACAGTGTAAAATTAGTCATTGTTATAATAATTTATATATAATAAATATTTATTATATATAAGTGAGTTCATTAAATTAATTTTAATGAATTTGTTAAACACACAGATTTGACAAAGTACTTAATTGTATGATGATTAGGTTCTAACTGATTTACTGTTTGTAAATGAACTTTAACTTATATCACGAGAAATAACACTTATACTTAATAAAATGAAATATTACACATGACCAATCGGAGAAAGAATAGAACCCATATTAGAATTTAATCTACCACCATCTAGTTGAGAACAGCCTACAAGTGAAAGAATTCGTTCTATAGATACGTTGTTTTCGTTCCATAACTTACGTCTGGCCTTTTGTACTTTCTTTAACCAATCTAAATTGACGCTACATGTTCTGTCATTATGATATTGTGCATCAAGAGAAAGAAGAGTTGGAAATCCACGTGGAACAATCATCATCTGGCGTGGAAGAGTTATATAAATTTTTGGATGATATCCTGCTGTACCAGATTCTTCATTAAATAGGTAGTTTTTTGTTTCGTAAATAATCTGTGTAGGATCGCGAGTACACGTTCTCCACAGCAAAAACATACGTGTTGTAAGAATGCATTTTGGTCCACATAGGTACATCATTACCCAAACCATACTTTCTCTATCTGAAGTAACATCAAATTTTGACATAATAATTTCTTCATAATAAGGCGCATAAATGTATGGTAAACATCCTATTATCCTAGCCCACCTAAGTGCACAATTACCTATCGGATTTTCAACTGAAGATACGTCAGCAAGATCTAGAAAGTATAATAGAAGAACCGCGGATGCTTCCGGTCCTAGCTTCATTTTCATATCATATACATGAAGATATGTTTCGTATATTGGTCCACACTCTGGTGTAATATGTATACTCTTCATATTTCCTGTTCTCCAATACTCATACTCATCTTTAATTCCTGGTGGGGCAACGGATAGTTTGTATAATATCGCTCTTACTATACACATTTGGTTTTGCATATGGGAAATTCTTAATTTCTGAATCAATCCGTAAAAAGCAAGACCTGTTATTGCGATAGCAAGAGGTGTATAAAACCAGATACCAAAATTTTCTTTCATAATATAATTATTATAATCGAACATGATAGTTTTGCTTCCTTATAATCAAAATGAAACTATTTTTCATTTTCAAATATAAGGAATCAAAACAAATGAAAAAATGTCGATAGAAGAAAATAAAACCGTAAGTGTGTGTCTTTTTAAAAACATTAAACATCGATCTCTGAGAGCTTCTAAAAGGTGCAAAGCCAGATGTTATGTCGGTGTAGAAATGGCGGAATGGAGAGTTTTTCCAGAGACAGACATTGATTTTAGCTCATATGGATTTTTTGGCAGAGGAGAATTTCTAAGAGAATACATAAGTGAGATGAAAAACGAAGACTGGATAGTATGTCCAGTACAATTGAAAGATTATAGCTGCTTCATCTGGGATATTCAAATAGGAGTCACTGGAACACGTAAACATAATCAAGAGCCATATGAAACAATGCTATTAGAAATGGAAGAAGAGCTTGGTTTGCGTTGGTCTAGTACTGGTCCTATTCAAGGTATACAATCAACTGATAGTCGTGGTAATGAAAGGACTATTTTTAAAATTCCTATTAGTGGTTGTCTACCAATTGAAAAGGATGATATGCCTATTTCTGGGTCGGAATCAAAAGATACTGTTAATAAAAAAATAGCTTGTATAATTCACGGAACTAGAGACGAAATAGAAAGAATAGTAAACAAATCAAAAAAAAATCGTTATTATTCATCTAATGATGACAATATTATCGGATTGGCATTTGTTTCGGTTCAAACTGTAAAGAGACGGTTCAAAATCGTATAAAAAGAATTTTTATTCAAAAAAAGAATAAAAATTAAACATAATTTTCAAATCCATAAAACGACCAATATGCTTTTTTATCTGGCATGTGTGATTCCCATTGTAAATTTGTGTCTAGCGATTCCTCTATTGCCAAAGGAGGATACGATACATAAGATCCTATACTATTAATTAAATGCTCTGATGTAAAGTGTTTCGAAAATTCACCATCATTCCAATCTCTAAACGGCTTGTCATAACGTTCTAATGCTTTAGCAGCGCATTCTTTTGTCATCCAATAACAGCTTGCTCCAAAAATAGTTTTTGTATAGTGATTAAATAATCCAGCTGTAACAAAATGTATACGTTCAATTTGATGTATAAGATACGGTGCTAGTAAAATACAATTGTGTTCGTTTGGTTTGTTTGCAACGAGTTCAAATAGCTTTTCTTTAAATTCTTTATGAAGCATTGCATCATCTTCCATAATTAAGCATTGATCACATTGTGACTCATTCACAAAATACCTCATTGCTTTTATATGGCAAAGTAAAGAACCCATTATCCTCATATATCTCTCATCTAATTGGTGTTCTTCTATTCCTTTAGTAAAATCTCGAAATTCATCATTATTATCATTTGCTTGAATTATATGAACAAATTCGTCTAGATTATGATAAGATAATCGCTTTACCATATTTTCTCGTCTAAGTGTGTCTTCTGGACGATTTATGAAAACAACTTGGTATTTAACATCCATAATTTAATTTTTGATATACAATCTTTAAATTATACTAACTATCATTTCAACGTTTACTATTCGAGTTCATAATTAAAAAAATAATCTATTTACTTTTCCCTTTCCTTTTTGAAAGTTATTATATCGTCGTTCTAGTTCTCGTTCTAGTTCTTGGATGCGTTCTTCTTGTTGTTGAATAAGTGCGTCGCTTTCTATTTCTTGTCTCGTGATTACTTCGTTTTGTTGTTGAATAAATGCTTCGCTTTCTATTTGTTTTCTCTTGAGTACTTCATTTTCTATTTGTTTTTGTTGTATAAGTGCTTCTTGTTTTTCTTCTTTTTCCTTTATTCGTTGTTTTAAAAGTTGTTTACCCATTAGTGTAGCTTCATTCATACTCTCTTTTGTTGGTCTTGGTGTATATTCATGTCGTGGGTGTTCTCTTCCATATATTCGGTCGAGATTATGTGCATGTTGTGTAACCCAATTTTGTATTTCCAAAATTCGTTCTCTTTGAATTTTTGCATTAGGAATATATACATTTATTAGCAAACCAGAGTCATAAGGTTTTAAACAAATAGGGCATGTGCATGGTTCAAGAATTTCTGATTTATTAAAAAAATCTTGTCTAAGACACATTTTATCAAATGTATGACCACAACCAAGTGTTATTGTATCTCCAAAAGGCTTATTACATAATAAACAATTCATTTAATTTATATATATAAATTAAATTAAATTAAATAATTTTTTATTTACTTTATTTTTTATGTTATTTCAGGAATCGTGTCAAATAAATCTCCAACGATACCGTAATCAGCAATACCAAATATTGGCGCATCAGCATCTTTATTAATTGCAACAATTACTTTTGAATCCTTCATTCCTACTTTTGGTAAGAGTTGAATTAGCAGTTTTGAAACTCGGTTCATATTGTTTTATCTTACTTAGTTTATTACAAGTATAAATCAATTTTAAAAATGTATGCGACTATTTGATTTTTATCTAAAAGATTTATGTAAACTAAAAAATAACATGCAAATAGATTACGAAAATCTGGTTTTTGAAGGAGGTGGTGTATGCAGTTTTGCGTATTGCGGCGCGATATCAGAACTAGAAAAGATGGGAATTCTTTCAAAAATCAAACGTTTTGCCGGCTCTAGTATTGGAGCCTTATTTGCTGGTCTTTTAGCAGCAAATTTTACAGCAAGAGAAATTTGGGAAGTGCAGACGATTATCAATTTTAGTGATTTGTCTAACAAATATGATATTTCTAATGCTTTTAATCTCTTTAAAAATCTTGGAGTAAACTCGTCTTCTAGTATCAGAAAACAGATAAACGCTATTTTAAGTACACGGATTAGTCAAGACGAGACTCTATCCGGATTGTTTAAAAAAACAGGAAAAGAACTTGTTTTGGTATCTTGCTGTCTAAATACAGAAAAGTCGGTATATTTTCACCACGCAACACATGGAAATGTCAAGGTAATTGATGCAATAATTGCCAGTATGTCAATACCCGTATTTTTTCGTCCTCTGCAACTTGAAGAGTGTTTTTTTGTAGATGGAGCTATTGTTGATAATTATCCAATTTGGATTTTCAACGATATGGATGCTTTATATAAAAATAATCTCACTATTGACAGAAAAAATGTTAATCCACTCACACTTGGACTAAAACTCAACAGTCATGGTGAAAAATCAAATGATTCTAATTCTAAAACACCAGTTACTAATATAATTGACCTTTTATATCTTATCTGTAACATTCTGACAGGTGTTGTAGATGCTAATAATTATTCTGATAGATATAAGGAGCAAACTATAAAGATATCATCAAACGATATATATTTTTTAGATTTATTTATAACTAAAGATCAAATTTCACAGTTGGTTAAAAATGGTATTGAAGGTGTAAAAAATTATTTCAATAATAGTTCTTGTTAGTCTTGATTTTAATACATAATATTTCTTTTCTTGTAAAAAAGAAATGAAGACTGTCAGTACAGTTTTAATAGAAGCCCTTTTTGTGGGTATTCTTCTTACTATTATGACATCACTATTTACTCTATTATTACCTAATCGTTCACTCATTTTGCTTGCCATTGTCTCTTTTGTATGTGGAGCTGCATTTCACATAATATGCCAAGTTACAGGTATTAATGATTGGTATGTAAAAAATTACTATAAGTGATTCAATTCAAAAGGAAACAATCATAATTTAGCTTTTTAAAGATATCTAAATAAAAAGGAATATTCCTTTTTATTTAATAAAGCTCTATACCAAAAATTAGTATTGGGACCATTTGGTTTTTGAAAAAGGTAAAACACAAGGTACTGTACTGCGAATACAATCTGTATATTGTGTCTTAGGTTTCTTGACTCCGTAAACCCACACACCGCCTTTTTTTACCACATGGGTAAAATCTATTACATCTTTAACACTACCACATGTAATATCATTGCTATCTGTTGAGGTAGCAGTATATATACAACCCGCATTACTGTCGTCTTTACCCCAACCATACCAACACACATCCAAACCTTTAGACACAGCATCTTTGAGCTGTCGATATGTTGCTATAGTTCCACCTAGTGATTTTGCATGAGCCTCTGCTTGGGCAGAACTGGTAAACGCATAACGGGTTTTATCTGTACCCCCTTTATCTGCATAATATACCTCCGGAACGGCACTGCTAGTCGGTGTAGGAGTAGGAGTATTTGTTGGCTTGGGTTTAGGAGTATCTTTTCCTTTAAAAACAAAGTATAATACACTTCCAAGAACTATTACACCAATACCAACACCAATTCCAATTTTTTGATTTTTAGTTAACTTGCTAACTTTTTGATTTGGTTCATTCATTTATTATAAATGTATTTTTAAAAAATACATTTATTATAAACGAATGAGATGTATAATACCAAATAGTAAAAATAGTAAAACTATAATGTAAAATAAGGTAATACTTCTTTTGCCAATAGAAAATAGTATTTTTTCTTTTGTACCAAGTTTCCACAATAGATCTCGAAAATATTGTGTGCTATTAGCGTCATCACATCTGATATTTACAAATTTCGTTAGACGACAATATCCATATATTTCCCACTCTGCAAACATCATTAAAACTGATAATATATATAAAATAAGCAACTTCTTATTAGGAAGAAGCCAACCATATAATAAAAAAGTAGATAATACATGATGGAATAATAATATTACAATTACTTCTTTACTATTAGGTCCTTTTAAACATTTACGCGTTTCAGATGATGTAAAGTCAATGACAAGCTGTATAACTATTAAAAAAAGGAATATGGAGTATAAGATAAGGTTTATAGTTATCATATTTAATATATATTACTTATTTTGTTTATTATCAAAATAAGTTTAAAAAATTAGATTCGATATTAAGGATCGTAAAAAACTTACGTTGTCATCATAAAATAACTTATTTCACAATAGAAATTGTTAACACTGTCTGTATTAGACTTTTTTAAACAAGAATCCACAAACAGGATCAGTAAAATTATGTGTGGTACCCTTTGCAAGCTGCAATTCTCCTTTAGTATTCTTTACTTGTGTTTTTTGACACAACCCACCCCAACTCCAACTTGTTGTCCACGCAGTTGCTGATATATCAGATGGTAATGTAATGGATGTAACAGCGCAAAAGTTGCCATCTTTTAACTTAGTTTTCCATTCTGGTACTGAATCTAAGGACCAACAACCAATTTCTCCTTGATCTGTGCCATTAGTATTAACAAAATTATTCTTATCATTACCTCTAATAATAACCGTCCCATTTTTACCTATAATAATTATTGGATCATTGGCACCTGCACCACTAGCACCTGCACCACTAGAACTAGCACCTGCACCACTAGAACTAGCACCTGCACCACTAGAACTAGCACCACTAGTAGCACCTGCACCACTAGCAGGAGACTTAGCAGGAGACTTAGCAGAAGTTTTAGCAACAGGCTTAGGGGTATCTTTTCCTTTAAAAACAAAGTATAATACACTTCCAATAACTAGTACACCAATACCAACACCAATTCCAATTTTTTGATTTTTAGTTATCTTGCTAACTTTTTGATTTGGTTCATTCATTTATTATAAATAGATTATTTAAAATTAATTAATTTGTTTTTTTATACCAAAAAAACAATGGAAGACGTTCTCAATCAATACCGCATGTGGAATTGAAAATGAGTTGGGTGTTTATCCCTTATTTTGATTTTAGGAGTTTGTTGAAGCCCATGACGATTAAAATCACCATACACAGTTGTCCAAATTGTTAATTTCTTATTATTTTCTTCAATACCTATAGTATTTTTGACATAAGAAGTAATTACTTCTATCGTTTGGTCTATCATGTTTTGAATGTAATTATCTCTGTATACACTTCCAGATGAAACTATTAACCTAGAATGTATATCTCCAACAGGAGGTTTGTACGAATTGTAAATGTCACTCATTACACTAACAATCGTTTTATCAGGCACAATTATACATCGACCCTCTGGGTCAACTCCTTGTAGAAAATCTGTAATTTTTGAACTGATTGTTCGTATAGTTTCCTCGCTAAAATAAGTTTTTGAGTAATAATCACCTCCATTCCATCCGATATGACGATAGTAATTATCATCCTGAATTATTTTAGAAATATCATAATAATTATCGTTTTGAATTTTTCCGGAAATCTCCGTTGCGTATTCCATTTTACTTACTGTAAAGATTTACATTTTAAGATTATAATTAATCTATTTTGTTAGAAATTTCAATGCTTTGTTTATATCAGTCACAGTGTATGATATACCCTTTTTATTTTGAAAAAGCATAAAATCTAGTTGTACACGTAATGTTGTCAATAGAGGATCTTTTTCATTACCATCATCTGTAAAAACAAAAGGAGGCACAGCTATACAATTTTTAGGTTGTGTGTCGTAAACTTCATCGTAATCATCAATAATAAATGTATTTTCCTTTGTAAATCCATCTAATTTGTATTCATCATACAGTAAACTTAAATCTTTCGTACCTGTTTTGGTGCTATTTGAAATATCACAATGATAAGAAAAGAAAACCCAATCCAGAACACGGTATTCTTTGTTTTTCTTGTAAATAATATTTTTAATTATAAATAAGGCGTAATCTTTGCTAGCTGCAGTCCATACAGATACGTTAAAATTTTCAAAAATAAAGTCTAGAAAATCTTGTAGACCTGGTCGCTCAAACACTGTATAATAATTATCCATTTCGATAGGATCAAAATATTTAGCCTTTTCTTTGAGTTTAGAGTTTTTGTCGGGTATATATTCTTTATTAGTACCTGCCCAAATTAGAGTTTGGTCTAGATCTAAACAAATGTTTATTTTGTTTTTTTTATTTCCTTTCATTTTCTCATTCGCAAGATTAAATAGTTAAAACATAAAAATACTTGTTTATGATTCAGTCTTCATTTTTGTTTTATTAGAATCATTTTCACGTTCTTTTTGCATTGCTGCTGCAGTTGATAACAAATCTTTCCCTTTAACAGAACTTTTAATTGTATCCTCAGCTACAACAAACTCTTTTTCATTAAACGAATCAAATCCAATATCCTCCATTAAAGTTTCTTTTTTAAATTTTTGAGAAGTTTTTGTTTTTCTGGAAGTCTTGGGTGGAGGTATATATTCTTCTTCTTCCTCCTCTTCTTCCTCCTCTTCTGCCTCTTCTTCCTCTTCTATTACAGAACGACGCTTCACACGTTCGTCTTTTCTACGAGGTTGCAGAGGCTCCTGATGTTGAGGAGGAAGAGGCGCCTGAGGTTGCGGAGGAGGCGGAGGAGGAGGCGGAGGAGGAGGAGGTGGAGAGTATTTGCTGACAGCCTCATCAATCCATTGAAAAGCCGCGTCTCCTTCATACTTCTCTACTCCACCAGATCTATATACTATTAGTATACACGGAACTAGAGATATTTCGATTTTTCCATTTTTTAAAAGTCTTTTCCTTACGTCTTGATTGTCAATACAAACAGTGTTTAATCCTACTGTTGCCCCTAGGTCAATTGGGCATTCTGAGAGAGCTGTCATTAGTTTAGTAGACATTGGTGAATATTTGCTGTACAAAAGTACACATAGGCGATCCATTTTATGGTCCGAAGTGAATTGTTTAAGCGATTTTTCAACGTCGAGAGAAAGTTGAAAATGAATAATTCAAAATATTATATTGATAATACTAAATTTACTCCAAAATGTCAGAATTTGCGCTATTTGAACAGGCTCTCGCCGAATATGAAACTAAAAAGATTGAAAATGATATTAGCTCCGAAGATGAAAAATGTGACCATTCGGATTTGGTTACAGAAAATGGGATAGTTAGTTGCCTTGAATGTGGCGAGCAGATGCACAGAACGATTATGCACGAAAAAGAATGGCGATTTTACGGTCATTCTGACAGTAAAAGATCATCTGATCCCAACAGAGTACAGATGCGTAAATCTGAGGAAAGAAGCATCAATAAGGACGTGGAAAACATGGGGTTTTCTGAAACCATCGTTTCTACAGCTAATGATATTTACTTGCAAGTGACTAAGGGGCAAATATATAGGGGTGATTCGCGCAAAGCCGTTGTGTTTGCATGCATTTACCATGCCTATAAAATAGCTGGTAAATGCCAAACTCCAAAAAATTTAATGGAAACTTTTGGTCTTAACAAGAAAAGCAGTCTTAAAGGTCTCAAGATTGTTAATGTTAATGCACCAAAAGATTCTCCATTGCATACAACCACTTTAACAGCTGTTCATCACATTCACGATGTAATGGATAAATTCACAGCTACTCAATCTCAGAAAAATGAAGTTATTGATCTATATCGTAAAACTAAGAATCGTTCTTCAAAGCTTAATAGAGCTCGGCCTCAATCAGTTGCTGCAGCTCTTACCTATTATTGGATATGCAAGAAAAATATGGATATTAGTTTGAAAAAATTTGCTCAAAAAGCGGATTTAAGTGAATTAACAATAAATAAGAACGCTAAAGAAGTAGCATTGATTTTAGGTACTCCAAAAATAGTATAATTAATGTTGTGTCATATAAAAGTAGCAATCACACCCATTAGGAATGTTTACAGGAAGTTCCATTTGAACTTGTTTTACTGGATAAAGAGATTTTTGGTTACAAGTTGTACCAAGCGGTGCACAAACATTTATAACGTCATGTGGTAGAAAACCTTGTTTCAATCTATGCTCAGTGTCTCTTGAATCTATAAAACCTGTATTGTAAAATCTATTCATTTTATAATAAGAAAATATTTACTTTTAGAGATAATTTCTCACTCAATCTAAAAAGATGATCAATACATCTAAAAAATGGCACACTATGGAGAATTTTTAGAAGCATACGAACCTGATAAAGATATAATGTATAAAGCATTTGACAACTATTTTAATAGTCCTGTCTTGAGTAAAATCAAAGATATAAATGGTAATAGTATGTATATGGCTAAAATTGCTTGTTTACTTGCCAATGAGTCTAGATATATTATATGCTTTGTCACTCAGGATGATTTTCCAGTTGGAACAATGGAAAAGTTATCAAACATGCGATGGTTATCTCTTCAAACTCGGACGTTATCAGATACATATAATATACCTTCACATAGATATCAACCTAAGAGAGACGGTCCTTTGAGTGTTGTAATAAATAGAACAAGTGTAACTTCTGAAGCAAGTACTTATAACTGCGATTCTTTTCCAATAGTAGTGACACTTCTTCACAAAAAAGGGGAGAATGATTATCAACCTACAGGAAATGTCATATCGGCTCTAGAAACATATGCAACAATCATAACTTTTCAATAGGTTTAAAAACAAATCTGTCTAGAATAAAATGTCACTGGTTCTTGAAACTGAGTATGTTAAACAAACACGCCCATATTCTCAAAACGAACTTAGAGACTCGCAAAATAATCTTTTTAGAAGTCTAAGACTTGGTGAAAATATTGTTTATCATAATAAATGTGGACACATGTATTTAACAAAACAAAATGGACGAAAAGAAAAAGAACTGCTTGAGACTGGAAAAGTAGATGTAGGAAAGTGTTCTGTGTGTTGGAAAATTAGTAAGACACCTCGTTATCTTCAAGATAAGGCGAGAAACCTTGCTTACAATTATTGTAATACTTTTTCAAAAACACCCGAGTTTTTTTCATACAGAAATTTGGATTTGGAAACTGTTTACTACAAATGGTTGTATGAAGAATAAACAATTTTTATATATTATTTTTAATATATAAATGGAAACTGGAGATTGTTTTACAAAAGCTATAAGTAAAAGTAAAGGTAAAAGATACTATGTAAATACTGAAACAGGCCTATCAACATGGGGTGTACCTATTTATGATAAATCAACAGAACTTAAGGTTGAAGAAAAAGTATCTGGCTGGGAAGTAGTTATTAGTGCTGACCCAAGGAGAGTATATTTCTCAAATCCTTCAGAAGGTATCTCACAATGGAACCCACCACCCAAAATTGAACACGTAGAAGATGAACCTCTTGCTAATGGGTGGGAGAAAAGACTTAGTAAGTGTAAAAACGTTTACTACGTTAATGAAAAAGAAAATATATCTCGGTGGGAAATACCTAAAGATACTTCTGAACCTAAATCCAGTCCTATAGGTAGTCCTGAACCTAAATCTAGTCCTATAGGTAGTCCTGAACCTAAACCTATAGCTAAACCTAAACCTATAGATAAACCTAAACCTATAGATAAACCTAAACCTATAGATAAACCTAAACCTATAGATAAACCTAAACCTATAGATAAACCTAAACCTATAGATAAACCTAGACCTAAACCTCCTATAGCTAAAAGACCTAAACATAAACCTGTTCTTATAGCTATTCCTAAACATAAACATAAACCTAAACCTACGCCTAAATATATTCCTGCTCGTATACCTTCGGTAGAATTTGAAAAACCAAGAGCATTAAAATGGACAAAAAATAGTTGCTATCTAGACAGTGCATTATTTGCATTCTTTGCTGGTCCAAAAAATTTCATTAACGAAATGTTAACCATGACACTAGAAGATAAAATAACCGACATGAGATTAATAGATTGTAAGGGAGACGATTGGAAGACAAATTTAGCACATAGAAAGAAAATACAGGAGGAATTACAGAAAATATACAATTCTATTACAAGAACTGGATCCGAAGTGCAAAAGTGTAGTGCTCTTCGAAAAGCGTTAGCAAACTGTCCTGATGCTGAAGAATATCACGGAGTTGGTTTTGGAGATTCTGGTGAATTTATCACTTATTTAACGAGTCTTTTTCCAATACAAAAAAATATTATAAATGTTACCACTTATTTAACAAATGTCCGTGGAATAGATTTAGATCAGCTTCTCGAAGATCATCCAGAAACAGTAAAAAAAGAGAGAAACGAAGATGATTCATTAGTTCATGTTATACATCCTGACCAAGATCCAAATAAATTGTATTTGTCTGATTTTTTGAGGGACGAACTAGATAATGTTTTGCTGCCAGGTGGTGAATATGATGAAGACGGTATTTCATATAATCGTCAAATAACAATTAGAACTCTTATTTCGTCACCATATCTCATTATTAGTTTAAAAAGATTAATACAACGTGATGCACCAATGTTAACAGACACTTTTGTTCCTGATTCAGATATAACGATCAATGGACAGTTTTTTACTCTTACCGGAGTAGTTATGCATAATGGAACTTGTCATTATGTTGCAATTGCTAAATATAATGACAAATGGTGGTACTACGACGATAATCCTTACGATAAAGATGAGCCACCAATATTAATTGAGTTTGAAACATTTGATAATTTTGTTAGTATTTTTGAAGATTATGATGATTATGATCATGATTATAAAATGATCAATCCACTCACTCACGGCACTCAGTTTTACTATACTCCTATCTCGAACACAGTTTGACGAAAAAAACGTAGTATACATTCTAACAACTGCAAATATGAAGAAAGAAAGACGATATATACTAGGTAAAGCAACAAATTTAACTTCACGTTTATCTGTATACAATAAATCAGATGAACATGAAGTTAAATATTATCAAGAATGCCCAGATGAAGAAAGAATGAGTATAGTTGAAACACTTGTATTTTGTAAGCTAAACGAGTATAGAGAACAAGCAAATCGTG
>Ga0304730_1000310_pt1 | contig 42761 bp, 38 predicted proteins | sample M_130628_MF_Meta_FD_190474 | JGI IMG/M metagenome (GOLD analysis project Ga0304730, IMG submission 190474) | Freshwater microbial communities from Lake Montjoie, Canada to study carbon cycling - M_130628_MF_MetaG (v2) (version 2) | ecosystem: Environmental > Aquatic > Freshwater > Lake | place...
TACAATAAGCTATGAAAAAATAAAATGTTACAATTTGGCTGTTTATAATAATTCTGGACATTTTTTAAATATTGTTGATAATAAGATGGGAGATTGGGGTTTTGTAATTAGCGAAGAACTATCCAACAACGATACTCAAGTAAGCTCTATTTCATTGACTGATTTGATGTTAGAGAATAATTTGGAATCAATTGATATTTTGAAAATAGATATTGAGGGCTCTGAGTTAGAGTTGTTTTCCAGTAATTATGAATATTGGTTAAGTAGGACAAAAATAATTATTATTGAAACTCATGATTGGTTAAGATTAAATACTGCGAGTACTTTTTTTAAAGCTATTTTATCAAAGAATGTTAAGATTAAAATTTTAGGTGAAAATTTCCTATGTTATTTCTTAGAGTAAAAAATGATAAGTTTTTTTTATTTGAAATAAATTTATTTAAGCTATAATTTCTCAATACTTGTTAATCCCGTTAATATGAAGATTTTATTTGTCGGTTTTCCTTACAGTATTCACACCTATCGGTGGATTAGTCAATTAGATGGCAGTGAAATAGAATATTATTTTTTCCCTAATCAACATAACCAACCTTTGAATCCTAATTTCAAAAATTTAAAATATTTTGAGAGTTTTTACAAAACAAACTATTTTAACGATTTACCCAACAACAATTATTATTCCCCCTATTTGAATTTCTTATCTTTTTCAAAGAATTCTTTTTTAAAAAAGAGTTTGTTTTTTATTGACAGAAAAATTAATAAAGAGAATCATTTGATGAATGATTTGTTAAAAGTTATTAAAACAATTAAACCTGATATCGTTCATTCTATGGAAACTCAAAATTCAGGTTATCTGGTTTCGCTTGCAAAAGAAAATTTCAAAGGGAAATTTCCAATTTGGGTACATTCAATCTGGGGTATTGATTTACATTTTTATGGTAATAAACCTTTGCATGAGTCACAAATTAGAAAGTGCCTCAGTGCTGTTGATTATCTGATAACCGAAGGAAAAAGAGATTGTAGATTAGCTAGATTTTACGGGTATAAAAATAAAGATATTATCTTTCAAAGCACAGGAGGTTGTTTTGTTCCTGCGACACTTAATAAAAAACCTTCTGAAAGAAAGATTATATTGGTAAAAGGTTGGCAAGATGAATGCAGGAATGCTTTAAATAGTATGGAAGCAATAGAAAATTGTGTAAAGGAGCTCGAAACATTTGAAGTTATAGTTTACAGTGCAAATAAACCAGTTTTAGATTTTGTTGAAAAAATAAAAAAGCAGAATTCTTTAAAAATTCGAATTATTGAACAAATGTCTCATCAGGATTTAATAGAAATAAATAAGAATGCAAGAATAAGTATTTGTGTTAATTTTAGTGATGGGGTACCTAATACGATGCTCGAGGCCATGATGTGCGGTGCATTTCCAATTCAGTCCAACACATCAATGGCAGAGGAGTGGATTGAGGATGGCATTACAGGGATTTTAGTTCCGCCGGATAATGTTGAATTAACAATCAAAGCTTTGAAAACTGCATTACAAAATGATAATCTTGTTGATAAAGCCGGTATTCATAATCACCAACTTATTCAAAATAAGCTGAATTATTACAAAATTAGAGAAGAGGTTTTGGATTTTTATAACGGATTGTTTTAAATTATTAATAAATAAAAGTAATGATCAATCGGGAAATAGCTTACCCCAATATTTATGTAATAAATCTTGATAGAAACAAAGATAGATTAGAGAATATAAAATCATATTTTGAAAGTTATCAAATTCAATTTGAAAGATTTACTGCAGTGGATGGCAAATCAATAATTTCATCAGAAGCGCAAAAAACGATTAACAATTTAAGGAAATCCAAATACCCAGGTTCTAATCATATTTTGAGCATTGGAGAAATTGGTTGTGCTTCGTCTCATTTAGAACTGTATAAGAAATTATTAGCCTATGATCAGGAATACTTCATCATCATTGAAGACGATGTTGAATTTGATAAAAACTTTAAGTTATTTCTTGAACAAATTAATAAATTGTCGAAAATTGATTTTGACGTCTTGTTTTTAGGGTATTTTGGTTCTGAAATTAATGATGCAAAAAATCATTGTCGGGAAAGTGCAATATTAAAATTTAAAGGTAAATTGAAATTGTCAAACCTATTTACGATTGGAATTCCGGCTCATAGACTTTGGACAACTATGGGATATATTGTTAGTAGGAGTGGTGCTGAAAAAATGGTTAATCTGAATGCTGATTTGACTTTATTAGCAGATGAACTGACTTCTGATTCTAATGGATTTGGCCTTAAAACATATTCTCTTAATCCACCTGTAATTTATCCTTCATCACTAGGATTTCCTACGGAAACGGAATCGAATCATATTGTTCAAAAAAGACAATCAGTTAATATTTTAAAAAAATTATGGCGAATAATATTAAATTCTCGAATAATTATACGATTGAAATTATTTTGCAGACAATACAATATTTTATTTTTTTGACCTTGCTTGACATAAAAGAATAAAAATTATAAATTATTAGATTGAGATATTTTGAAAGAATTGATGGGTTGCGTTTTTTTGCTATTTTATTAGTATTAATTGAGCATTTTGCTCCAATAATTGCTAAGTATTTTTCTGCAGGATATTATGGAGTTGATTTGTTTTTTTCAATCAGTGGATTTCTTATAACCACAATTTTGTTAAATTTAACAGAGAATAAGAAAGAGATAAGTTTTAAACAAAACTATATCAATTTTATGGGAAGAAGAATACTCAGAATCTTTCCTATTTATTATTTAACAATCATATTATTATGGATATTAAATGAACCAATTGTTCATAGTTATTTATTTTGGTTATTAACTTACACATACAATTACGCATTAGTAGCATATCATATTCCCAATAGTCCATTAACTCATTTTTGGTCACTTGCGGTTGAGGAGCAATTTTATCTTTTATGGCCAATTATAATTCTTTCAATAGCAAATAAGCCCAAAACTTTACTCTTCATTGTGCTATTTATTATCTTATTTGGATATACTCAAATGATTTTTGAATTAATTCCAATATTAAATAAGTTCAACTATTTTGCTATCTATACAAGAGGCTCATCCTTAGCTATTGGAGCATTGGCTGCAGTTTTGTCAAAAAAGTATATTCTTCCTGAAAAAGTATTTAGAAATAAATACATGGAATATTTGATGTTTATTGTTTTATTATTTGCACTAATCACCGATTTCAAAATAAAGTATTTATTATTTGGAATTACTTCATTTTATCTTGTTTTAAAGGCAGCCTACTTTAATTTCTCTAACGCGTTTTTTGATAAATTCCTTTTAAAAAAATGGGTTTTAAAAATCGGTATATTATCCTATGGAATTTATGTATATCATTTACCTATTGATTATTTTTTTACCAAATATATATTTGATCCAATTTGGTCAAAAATTGATTTTTCAGTTTTGGGCAAATTTGAAATTGTAAGATGGAATTCGTGGTTAATTAAATTTCCGCTTTATTCAACACTGTCAATTATGATTGCCAATTTATCATTTAAATTTATTGAGAAACCTATTCTTAAATTAAAAGACAGATTTTTCAATTACGGTACACATAACGTACAATAGAATTGTGCTTAAATAAAATTGCAAAGAAAACAATGATCAACGTTACACAAACCTTTCTTCCTCCTATTCTAGAATTTCAAGCATTAATCCAAAAAGCTTGGTATAATAAATGGTTGACAAATCGTGGAGAGTTAGTTCTACAATTAGAAAAACAAATAGCAGATAATTTATTAACCCAATTTGGAATAGCCATGAATAATGGAACGGTTCCCATTCAAATTGCTTTGAAATTATTAGGGAATGGAGGCGAAATTATAACAACGCCATTTAGTTATGTCGCCACTACAGCTTCCATAGTTTGGGAAAAATGTACACCTGTATTTGTAGATATTGATCCTGTATACTGGTCTATTGACCCTGATAAGATTGATGTTGCAATCACAGAAAATACGACATGTATTCTTGCCACACACGTTTTTGGCAATCCATGTGATGTTGAAAAAATCGAAGCGATTGCCAAAAGAAATAATTTGACCGTAATTTATGATGCTGCACATTGTTTTGGTGTTGATTATTATGGTCAATCCATCTTTAATTTCGGAGACATTAGCACCTGTAGTTTTCATGCTACTAAAATTTTTCATACTGGGGAAGGAGGAATGTTTTTTACAAAAAATGAAAACCTGTTTAGAGACGCATATAACGCACACAACTTTGGGCACAACGGTCCAATCGATTTTCATGGAGTGGGGATTAATGGCAAAATGAGTGAATTGAACGCAGCAATGGGATTAGCGGTATTCCCATATTTAAATGAAATAATTCAGTCGCGGAAAGAAATTGTAGAAAATTATTTATCCATACTTGATCGAAAATTCCAAATGATTTCCATAAGAAAAAATACGAAATGGAACTATTCTTATTTTCCAATTGTATTTGAATCAGAAGACTTACTAATTAAGGCACAAAATGAATTAAACAGTCATGATATTTTTCCTAGAAGATATTTCTACCCGTCCTTGAATACATTGAATTATGTCAATCATGTTTCTTGTCCGGTTTCAGAATCAATTTCATCAAGAGTTTTGTGTTTGCCTCTTTTTGTTGGCTTGGAGCAAAATAAAATCGAACAGATTTCCAAAATTGTTAATCAGTATTCCTAATCGGTTGTATAATCTGTTTTTTTTAAAGTGTTAATCTTTTTAGGATGAATCGACATTAAATTAAATGCCGACAACTTTTATATTCAAGATTTATCTTTTAGTAATTACTTCAAATTAACAAGTATTTCTTCTAATCAATATGATTAAAATAATCAGATCAATTTATCGACTGTTGAAATACAAAGCAGAGTGGTCTAAACAGTTTCGGGAAGTAAAGATTAAACGATTACAGAATGAGTCAATTTCTAAAACAAACCCACTAGCCGAAAAAATAATTCTGTTTTTCATTCCCGGAGCCGATTATAAATCAGGTAAGGAGCATATTACTGGAGGTTTAATTTCTATCACTTCATTAACCCAAGAAACTAAAGCGTTATTTGGTAATTCAGAAACATTGACATTGTGTTCTACTTTTTATGACCAACATTTATTATTCAAATTAACTTCTTTTGAAAATTCAATTGAGGTTTTAAATCCACAAATCATTGAAAATTATTTTTCAAATGTAAAGGAACTCATTTTGCACATTCCTGAACTTTATGTAGAAGAATTTGTAAAGAATCAATTGGATAATAGCTGGATTAATCAGATCAATTCTGTTCAAATAAATATTTTAAATCAGAACATCAATTTAATGCCAGAGACTAATATTGTTTCAAAACTAACTGCAAAACATTCAAATACAACAATCACAACGGCGCATAAAAAATATTGTAACGCTTTTTATCAAAAAAAATACGGAATCCCTTACCATCAGCTTTCTGTTTGGATTAGTCCAGAAAACTACATAAAAAATGAATTTGACAAAAAGGAAAATTTGATTCTTTTTTCGCCTGACAATTATGAATTAAGCAATCAACTTATTTTAAAATATAGTGAATTGCTAAAGCAATTTAAATTTCAAATAATTCAAAGTTTGAGTTATGAAGAATATAAAAAATGCATTGCAACTGCTAAGTATTTAATTACTACGGGAGAGGGTTTAGATGCTTATTTTATTGAGAGTTATTTTAGTGGTAGTGTAGCATTTGCCTGCAGAAATAAAGATTTTTTTGATGAGAAATACTTGGATCTGCCATGCCTTTTTGATGTTAATGAGGAATTAGAAATTCAATTATTGAAATTGATAAAAGCTTATGATAACGAGAATGACTATAGAAAGTTAAACGAACAAGTATGTAATTTGTTAGAAGAGGATTACTCCTATTTAAATTATAAAAATAACCTACAGAAATTCTACAATAGAGCATATTCTTATGCATAATCCATTTTTTTCTATAATAACGGTTACCTATAATTCATCTCAATATATTAGAGATGCAATCGATAGTATATTGGCATCATCATTCACTGATTTTGAAATCATCATCGGCGACGACTGTAGTACAGATAATACTTGGGAGATTATTCAAGCGTACGATGATTCTAGAATCATTAAATACAGAAATGAAACCAATCTACAAGAATATCCAAATCGAAATAAAGCATTGGGTTTAGCAAAAGGTGATTGGGTATTATATATAGATGGAGATGATTTGATTTATCCGCATGCATTAAGTTTTATTTCTTCGATGATTGCGAAGTCGAATGATGTTGGTATGTTACTGATGAGGTGGTATAGAAATAACATGATTTATCCAATTCTTATTTCACCTCGAGACTTTTATTTGGAAAAATATTTTGGAGATAGTTTTTTAAATACAGCATTTACAAATGTTGTTTTTAATAGGAAATTACTTTTGGAGAATGGAGGGATACCAGTTGGTTATTCATTTGGTGATAATGTGATTAGATTACAGCTTGCACTAACTTGTAATATGATGATAATTTCTGATCAATTGACTTTTTGGAGGGAAACACCAAGTCAAGCTTCTCAAGTGAAAAATAATCTGTTATCATCTTATTTAGAACAAAAAAATGTTGCATTTAGATTTTTGAATAAATCATACGATTTAGATATAATCAACAAGCACGAATATAATTTTGCAAAATATCTATTAACGAAGCAGATCATTATAGACTCCGTTAAATTATTTTTGAAATTTAAATTCAAAAGGTCAATATTAATTCTATTAAATAACTTTAGGGAATTTGGATTTAAAAAAACTGGAATTAAAATAGTGCTCCCATTTGAACAATTTACACCATCTAATTTGTTGGATTTCGATAAATCAAATCAAAGGCTTAAAATATAGTCGTGAAAACATTAATAAAAAGAATCCTTAAAATACCGCTTAATATTCTATTATTATTGCCTTATTTCGATTTTATAAGTAAAACCCAAAAGTCGGATGCTCCAATAACTTTTCAAACATGGTTTTGGCAAAAAATCATTGGATTCAATAAATCAGTGTATTGGCCAATGCATCATTCCAGTATAGTAAGTTATGCAAATAGGGTTCAAATTGGAATAGAATCAAACCCTGGTCATAATCCGGGCTGTTATATTCATGGAGTGAACAAAATTTATATTGGTGATTATACTCAATTTGGACCAAATGTTGGTTTAATGAGTGGTAATCACGATTTATACGATTTCAGAATTCAAACCTCAGGGAAACCGATAATAATTGGTAAACATTGTTGGATTGGAATGGGTGCAATAATTTTACCTGAAGTAGAATTAGGAGATTTTACTATTGTTGGGGCAGGTGCAATAGTGACCAAATCATTTCCTGAAGGTAGATGTGTAATTGCTGGGAATCCGGCAAAAAAATTAAAAGATCTAGATTCTTCAAGTTGTATTTATTTTAAAACAGAAAATCCTTACATAGGGTATTTGCCGGCACAAAATTTTGAAGCTTTTAAAAATACACGATTGGATGTATAATGTGCGGAATTAGTGGAATCATATTAAAAAACAACGCTAAATCTGGAGAAACTATTATTCATAAAATGAATAATCGAATTGTCCATAGAGGTCCTGATGCAGAGGGTGTTTATCAGTTTGGGTATGTTGCCCTTGGTCATAGGCGATTATCGATTATTGATTTAACAGATGCCGCTAATCAGCCAATGCATAAGCATGGGTTAAGCATTGTTTTCAACGGAGAGATTTACAATTATATTGAGCTAAAAAAAGAACTGATTCAGAAAGGATATGAGTTTCAAACAAATTCTGACACGGAGGTTATTTTAAGTGCATATCATTATTACGGCAAAGCATGCACAAAAAAATTTAATGGCATGTGGTCATTTTTGCTTCTTGATGAAAATGCTTCGGAATTATTTGTCTCTCGGGATCAATTTGGTATCAAACCATTATATTTTTATCAAACTAATGAATTCATCAGTTTCGCTTCAGAAATAAAACAATTTTTAGCACTCCCAGATTTTGAACCTAAACTGAATATCAATGTTGCAGCTAACTTTCTAATAAATGGAGCTTTAAATCAACAACAAGAAACTTTTTTTAAAGGTGTAATTGAATTAAAGCCTGGTCAAAACATCATACTTAATACGACAACTTTTGATTTGAAATTTGAACATTGGTATAGTTTCAATAATTTTATCAATAGTAAAACATCCCTCACTTATAAAGAAGCAGTTGTTGAGTTCAACAAGTTATTTGAAGATGCAGTTAAAATTAGGATGCGTTCTGATGTAAAAGTGGGTAGTTGTTTATCAGGTGGAATTGATAGTTCTGCAATTGTTTGTAAAGTACATGATTTAAAAGAGACTATAGAAACAGTTACCTCATGTTATTTAGATGAAAAATTTGACGAACAAAAGTTTAGTGATATCGTTTCAGAAAATACAGGTTTTATTGCAAATAAAATTTACGGCGATTCAGAGGAAATAAATAGATTTGAATCTTTAAATAAATTGATTTATCATCAAGATCAACCTTTAATTTCAGGATCCCATTTCTCAGAATTTAATGTATTTTATAAGGCAAATAAACTTGGCTTCATCGTTATGTTAGATGGTCAAGGATCGGATGAATACTTAGGAGGATATCCTGAATTCAAAACGATAATTTTCAAAAGGCTTTTATATAATTTAAGATTAAAGGAATTTAAAAAATTCATAAATGAGGAAGCCAATCTATATCAAATAAAAGTAGCTTCAATTTTAAAAAGAGAATTAAAAACACTCTTTTATTTTCCTTTAACAGGGTTTATAAAAAAGTTGATTGGTAAGGAGCATTTGGAATACAATCATTTTATTAAAAGCACTTTCAAAAAATCAAAGCAGCATATAAAAAACTTTCAAGGCTTATCTATCCTTGAACTGGAAAAAACTAGTATTCCTTATCAGTTGCATTCCGAAGATAGAAATTCAATGTTGTTTTCAATAGAATCTCGACTTCCTTTTCTCGATTACAGACTGGTAGAATTCTGCCTCTCTTTACCAGATGATTTTAAAATAAGGAATGGATTTTCTAAAAAGATACTTCGTGATGCCATCGCCTCGCTTCCTATTGAAATAAAAGAAAGAAAAGACAAAATGGGTTTTGTTTCTCCCGACGAGGCTTGGGTAAAAGAAAATAGTACGTTTTTTCTGGAGAAATTAAAATTAGCATTAACTAAATACCAATTTATTACACAGATATTTATTGAACAGTTTAATCTTTTCTTGTTGGGAAAAAAGGCTTACGATCCCAAATTTTTCAGGGCAGTAAGTTTAGTTGTGTTTTGTGAGTTATTTGAAATGAAAGTGAAATGATTGCAATTATAAACTATAACCTAGGAAATCCTAAGTCAATCAAAAACATGTTGGGTTATCTTGGTGTAGATTCTATGATTAGCTCCGATCCAAATGAAATTGCTTTGGCCGACCGTTTGATTCTACCTGGGGTTGGCCATTTTAAACACGGTATTGAACAACTTGATATATTAAATTTATTTGAAGTATTAAATAAAGAAGTTTTAATAAAGAAAAAACCAATTTTGGGTATTTGTTTGGGTATGCAATTGATGACCAAACATAGTGAGGAAGGGGATTGTAATGGTTTGGGCTGGTTAGATGCTACAACCCGAAAGTTTCAAATAATTGATACGCTTAAAGTGCCTCACATGGGTTGGAATGATGTGCACTATAAAAAAGATTCCAAATTGACTGAGGATTTCAGTGCTGACCCAAGATATTATTTTGTGCATTCTTATCATGTTCAATGTAATCAAGAGGCAGATGTTTTAGGCACTACAACATATGGATACGAATTTGTTGCTGCATTTCAACATGAAAATATTTATGGCGTTCAATTTCATCCCGAAAAAAGCCATAAATATGGAATGGAATTATTAAGAAATTTCAATAAAATCTGATGAGCCTTAGGCCAAGAGTAATTCCTGTATTGTTGTTGCAAAATGGAGGTTTGGTAAAAACATATAAGTTCAAACAACCTAAATATGTTGGCGATCCCATAAATGCAGTTAAGATTTTTAATGAAAAAGAAGTAGACGAACTGTTGTTATTGGATATCAGTTGTAGCATCAATCAATCAGAGCCAGATTATAATCTGATTCATGAAATTGTAAGTGAAGCATTTATGCCAATTGGATATGGAGGAGGGATTAAAACGGTAGACCAAGCAAAAAAAATATTTGATTTGGGGATTGAGAAAATTATTTTAAATACATCGCTTCAAACCAATCCAGATTTGGTATCTCAAATCAGTTCTATATACGGCAGCTCAAGTGTAGTGGCTAACATTGATTATAAAAAGAACATTTTTGGTAAGCATAAAGTGTTTTTTAAAAGTGGCACAATCAAGTCTGAATTCAACCCTTTGGATTGGGCTTTGAAATTACAAGATGCAGGATCCGGTGAAATAATTTTAAACAATATTGACAAAGAAGGGACTTATAGCGGTTATGATATTGAATTGCTTTCCAATCTAAATAATAAAATAAAAGTACCTGTTGTAATATCAGGTGGCGCTTCTTCATTAGAAGATTTTAAAAATGCAATTCATGCGGGAGCTTCTGGAATGGCAGCTGGTAGCATGTTTATTTACAAACGTCCTCACAATGCTGTTCTAATTAACTATCCTTCTTTTAATGATTTTAAAAATTTATATAATTGACTGATTTTACTTACAGACAATGCAGTTTATCTGTAATGGATAATATCGCAGATCCTGATATCAAATTTGATGAAAAAGGGATTTGTAATTACTATTATGAATATAAAGAAGCGGAAAAGAATCAAGTTTTTTTTGGTGTTGAGCGTACCCATAAATACAATGAAATTATTTCCAAAATTAAATTTGATGGGAAGGGTAAAGATTACGATTGTATATTAGGCGTTAGTGGAGGTGTCGATAGCACTTATCTTGCCCTACTTGCAAAAGAAGCTGGATTAAGGGTTTTATGTGTTCATTTTGATAATGGATGGAATTCGGAATTGGCAGTAAAAAACATTGAAAATATCGTTTCAAAATGTGGATTTGACTTATATACGTATGTGATTGATTGGAATGAATTTAAAGATGTTCAACTTTCATATTTCAAAGCCAATGTTATTGATATTGAAGCAGTTACAGACATTGCTATTTTTTCTGCTTTAGATATGATTTGCAAAGAAAAAAAAATCAAACACATTATTGATGGTAGAAACGTAGTTACAGAAATCACCTTGCCAAAATCGTGGTTTTGTAAAAGTCATCCCAATTTAAGAGACATCCATGAAAAGTTTGGCAAACTAAAATTGAAATCTTATCCACTGATAGGCCCAATCAGAAGAAGAGTTGTTGCCAGGACAAAACCATTTGTTTCTTGGCCTTTACTTAATAATGTGGAGTACATAAAAGCGGATGCAAAAAAAAGAATTATAAAAGAACTCGAATGGCGTGATTATGGTGGTAAGCATTATGAATCTGTTTTTACCCGGTTTTATCAAGGATATATTCTTCCTCAAAAGTTCAAAGTCGATAAGCGAAAAGCCCATCTTTCAAATCTTATTTTTTCCGGACAAATTTCAAAAGAAGAAGCTATTGAAGAATTGAAACAACCCATTTATCCCGAAGATTTATTTCGTGTAGATTATGAATTTGTTTTGAAGAAATTAGGCTTTACCAATGAAGCTTTTCAGGAATACATAAAAGCGCCTCAGATTCCACATAATCATTATGACATGAGCCTTAGTATTTTCGATGAGGTTAAATGGCTAAAAAAAATAAAATCCATTTTTAAGAAATGATAAAATTTGCAATTATAGGTTGTGGCAGAATTGCACAACGTCATGCAGAACATATTGCTAAATTTGGTGAGTTAATTGCCGTTTGTGATATCGTATCTGAAAAAGCTGATACATTAGCCAATCAATATGGCGCAAAGGCATATTATGAAATCTCAGAATTGTTGTCTGCTGAAAAAGAAATTGACGTAGTATCAATTTGCTCTCCAAATGGGATACACGCTTTACACAGTATATTATCATTAAATGCAGGTTTCCATGTGCTTTGTGAAAAGCCAATGGCAATAAGCACTGCAGATTGTGGAAAAATGATTCAAGCAGCAGAAAAAGCAAATCGAAGATTGTTTGCTATCAAACAAAACAGATTTAATCCACCTGTGGCTGCCGTTAAAAAAATTATTGATGAAGGTCGATTGGGGAATATTCTAAGTATTCAGTTAAGTTGTTTTTGGAACCGAAATAATGAATATTATGAAAATTCCTGGAAAGGAACTGCGGATTTAGATGGAGGTACTTTATATACGCAGTTTAGTCATTTTGTGGATTTGTTATACTGGATGATTGGAGATGTAGACGAGGTATATTCTTATACATCAAATTATATGCATAAAGGCATCATTGACTTTGAAGATACCGGTGTTGTTATTTTGAAATTCAAAAATGGTGTTTTAGGAACGATTAATTATACTGTAAATAGTTTTGAAAAAAACATGGAAGGTTCGTTAACCATCTTTGGCGAAAAAGGTACCGTTAAAATTGGTGGTCAATATCTAAATGAGTTAGAATATCAAAATATCGAAAATTACAGCATTACCAATTTACCAGAAGGAAACAAACCCAATCATTATGGAAATTATGTGGGTTCAATGAGCAATCACGATAAGGTATATCAAAATGTGGTAGATGTATTGTGTAATCAGGCAGCTATCAATACCAGTGCATTTGAAGCGATGAAGACAGTAGAGATTATAGAGAAAATTTATCAGTCAGCGAAAAAGAATAATCATGAATAATCCAATTTTATATAGCAGTCAAATTAAAGAAGTCGCCTTCGGTACTAATGTGAAATTGGTTGAACCTTTGAATATTTATGGATGTTCAATTGGAGATGATTGTTTTGTTGGCCCTTTTGTAGAAATACAAAAAGATGTTTTTATCGGAGCTCGAACTAAAATTCAATCCCATAGTTTTATTTGCGAATTGGTTACTATCGGTGATGATTGTTTTATTGGCCATGGCGTAATGTTTATAAATGACTTGTTTGAAGATGGAGGGCCTGCTAGGGGAGATAAAACAAAATGGAAATCTACACAGATTGGAAATAATGTTTCAATAGGTTCAAATGCTACAATTCTTCCTGTTCAAATTTGTGATGGATGTGTAATTGGTGCTGGAGCAGTAGTGACAAAGAATATAACAGAACCTGGTGTGTATGTAGGGAATCCGGCTCGTTTACTTAGAAAGTTATAAAATTATTTATGAAAATTCCATTTGTAAATTTAAAAAAGCAATACCTAGATATTAAATCAGATATTGATAATGCAATAGCTGAAGTTATTCAAGAAACATCATTTATTGGAGGAAAACACGTAAAGGAATTTGAAAAGAATTTCAGTGAAATTTATGGTGTGAAGCATGTAATCAGTTGTGCAAATGGAACCGATTCGCTTTATATAATCATGAAAATGCTGGGAATAGGCGTTGGAGATGAAGTGATAACTGCCGCAAACAGTTGGATATCGAGTTCCGAAACAATTACACAGACGGGAGCAAGGCCTGTATTTTTAGATGTTCATCCCGAATACTATAGTATGGATGAAACTTTGTTACGCAGAAAAATTACAAACAATACAAAAGCCGTTATGGCGGTTCATTTGCAAGGTCAAATGTGTGCCATTGATGCTATCAAAAAAATATGTGTGGAAAGAGGGATTTATTTAATTGAAGATTGTGCTCAATCTCATTTTTCTTTATTCGAAGGTTTAAGAGCAGGATTGTTCGGTATTGCAGCTTCATTTAGTTTTTATCCCGGAAAAAATTTAGGCGCTTATGGGGATGCAGGTTGTATTATCACAAATGATGATCTACTTGCCGAAAAATGTAGGATGTATGCTAATCATGGTGCTTTAAAAAAACATCATCATGTTATAGAAGGAATAAATAGTAGATTGGATGGACTTCAAGCCGCAATATTAAATGCTAAAATTCCCTACATCTTAGATTGGACGGCAAAGAGAATTGAAAAAGCTGAATTGTACAGAAAGTATCTTTCAGGAATAGAATCATTAATCCTGCCAAAGCAACGAGAAAATACTGTTCATTCTTACCATCTATTTGTTGTTCGTGCCAAAAGAAGAGATCAACTTGCGGAGTGGTTAAAATCAAAAGATATTGAAGTTGCTATTCATTATCCTACAGCCTTGCCCAATTTGCCTGCATATCAATATTTGAAATCAGAAAATGAGAAATACCCAATTGCTACCCAATTGCAAAACGAAATATTATCACTTCCCATTTATCCTGAATTGACAGAACAAGAGATTGAATATGTAGCAAATTCAATTAAGGATTTTTATATTAATGAAGCATAATTCAGATTTGACTATTCTTAAAAAAAAGGTTATTTTACTCATTTCCCCTCAACCTTGGGGAAGTTTATTCATCAGTAAAAATCATTACGCTGTAGAATTGGCTGAGACAAATGTTGTTTATTATTTATGTCCTGAACCCTTAGTAAAATCTTCATCAAAAAAAATTGAAATAAAGCCAATAGATGGGGTGCCTAATTTGTTTGTAATAGAACATAAATTATTTTTCTCTTTTAAAATAAAGTTTCATTTAAGAAGATTATTTCATTTCTTAATGCTCATTCAAACTAAAAGAATTTTAAAAAAAATAAATCGTAAAGTTGATATTGTTTGGTCATTTGATTTAGGTAATTATTTCCCATTTGCATTTTTTTCAAAAGTACCTATAAAAATTTTTCATCCTGTAGATGAACCTTTAAACAGAGACGCGATTTTATCTGCAAAAGGGGCAGACGTTATTTTTTCGGTTACTCAAGAAATTTTATCAAAGTATCAAAGCTATAAATTACCATCTTATTTTATAAATCACGGTGTTGAAGCATCATTCATTAAGTCGTCAAGCTTTTTTAGCCAACAAGATAAATTGCAAATCCGAGTTGGGTTCTCAGGTAATTTAAGGAGGAAAGACATAGATAGGAAAATCCTATTAACCATAATTAATGATAATCCAAATGTTCAATTTGATTGTTGGGGAGATTTCGCAAATCGAAACAATTTGAGGGATATTGAAAACAAAACAACAGACAATTTTATTAATAAGTTATTATCAAACAAAAATGTTCATTTGCATGGTTTGCTTAATCCAAGTCAACTCGCAGATGCATATCAACAGGTTGATGCTTTTTTAATTTGTTATGATGTTACAAAAGATCAAAGTAAAGGAACGAATTATCATAAAATACTCGAATTTGTTAGTACAGGTAAAGTCATTATTTCAAATAATGTAACTACTTATAAAAACTTTCCAGCGTTGGTTCAAATGGTAAATGAAAGAACAAATAACAAACAGCTTCCAACACTTTTTAATCAAGTAATTAACAATTTAAATCAGTACAATTCAATTGAATTGCAACAAAAAAGAGTTTCCTTTGCTTCTGAAAATACCTATGAAAATCAAATTAATCGAATTGATAATAATTTGAAGTCTTTATATCCAATATCCAAAAATCCATAAAATATGTGCGGAATAGCGGGCATTATTGGCCCAAACAATAATCAGTTTTCCATCAGCTCAATGCTCGAAAGAATAAAGCATCGAGGGCCTGATGGATTATTTTACTGGAGCGATAATAACATCGATTTGGCTCATGCCAGATTGAGTATTATTGATTTAAGTACTGATGCCAATCAACCAATGATTGATGAGGAGACAGGAAACGTGATTGTTTTTAATGGTGAAATATATAATTACATTGAGCTAAAAGAAGAACTAAAAAATAAATACAACTTCAAAACCCAATCTGACACAGAAGTATTACTGGCAACTTATCGAATATATGGTTTAGAAATGTTTGCGAAATTAAGGGGAATGTTTGCTTTTGCATTATTTGATCCTAAAATAAATAAAGTACTAATTGCGCGTGATCGTTTAGGCATCAAGCCTTTAATTTACCGTAAAATTGGTAATACATTTTTATTCGCTTCAGAAATTAAATCACTAATAAATCAAGGCGTTCCTGAGAAAGTAAATGAATTAAAAGTGTATGAGTTTTTGGCTGATGCGAGAATGGATGCAGATGAGCATACACTGTTTGAAGGGGTGAAACACTTGCTACCAGCACATTACATGTGGGTTGGTTTAGATGGAGAATCTACTGAACCAAAAACTTTTTGGGATTTCCCAGAATTGGGTAATCGAAAATTTGATGAAAATGCCAGACTCGAATTGATTGATACGATGGATGAAAATATAAAAATTCATTTGCGTTCAGACGTTCCCGTTGGTACTTTTTTATCTGGAGGCTTAGATTCTTCAACTGCAACTGTTTTTGCGTTGAAAAATATGAAGCAAGATAATCTTAATGTATTCTCAGCTATTCTTCCTTATTTCCATCCAGAAAATTCGTTGATAAATGAAATTGCAGATTCTGATAATAGAATAATAAAAAATGAACTGCTTTTATCTGGTGATCATTTTTTTGAAGATATACCTAAAGTTATTTATCAAAATGGGAGCCCGATTCTTGATGGATCAATGTATACACATTACAAATTGTGTAAATTGGCAAAAGATAAAAATATCAAGGTCTTGATTTCTGGTTCTGGTGGAGATGAATTATTTGGTGGTTATGAATCAATGGTTAATGCGCAACATGCAAGACTGCTCTATCAAAGAAGATTTATTAAATATTTTACAGAGCTTTTGAATTTCAGAAAAGCAAGAGAAAATAATACCTACTCACATCTATTTTTAAGAAGCAGTTATGAGTGTCTACCGGTGTCAGTTAGACGATTTGTGAAAAATACACAACTGCATCTTAAGTTTAAACATGTAACCATTCATCCTGATGTGCAGCATTATTACTACAATCATCCCGATCCTTTTGTAGCCAACATGCTTAATAATTATAAAAGCTGGACTGCACCCCATTTTTTACATTATGAAGATCGCAATTCAATGAATTTTGGCATTGAAATACGGGTGCCATTTTTTGATCATAAACTAATAGAATTTGTACTTCAATTTAACACAGATGATGTGATTAGTGGAAGTAGTAAAAGTATCATGCGCAAAACATTTAGAGGTATCGTACCGGATAAAATTTTAGATCAAAAAGGGAAATATGGTTTTCCATCACCATTAGATCATACCCTTCGTACCAATGAAATCGGTAAAGAAATATTTTTTGATAGAGCAGATAAAACGATGTTACTAGATCCTAAAAAAACAAAAAAACTAGGCACTGATTTTTACAATGGGAAAGCCGATTTAAGTACTTTTTGGCGCACGTTAAGTTATATGATTTGGTATCAATTGTATTTTGAAAACAATAAAATTCAATAATCTAGATGTTGTCCTCAGCACAAAACATTTTATATATTGGCAGTTTAAATCCTTCATCGAATTCATACATGCGATTTAAAACGTTGCAAAGTATGGGGTATAATGTGCATGGTTTAGATGTGGATCCTTATATTTTTGGAACCATTTGGATGCGTTTTCATTTTCATCTATGCTTTGGCCCTGGAATAGTTTCATTAAACAAAGAAGTAAAAAAGCAACTAGAGGAATTTAAACCTGATTTAATTTGGGTAGATAATAAACCGTTTTTAAAATCGGCTACTTTAAAGCATGTAAAAAATACATTTCCACAAACAAAAATCATCAATATATTAACGGATGATCCATTTGGTAAATTTCACTATGCTTGGAGGGTTATTTATAAAACTTTCAAATATTATGATTGCCATTTTGTTCAACGCGAAGAAAATATATCAGAGTTGAAAAAATGGGGAGCCAATCGAGTAGAAACTTGTTTCCGCTCTTTTGATCCTAATTTTCATCGTATTTTGAATGATCAAGAATTGGATTTAAATCAATATAAATCAGAAGTTGGATTCATTGGATCTTATGAGGAAGATAGAGAAGAATATATCGCATACCTCGTTCAAAATGGAATTAAGTTGACCATTACAGGTGACGGTTGGCCTTCGGGAAAGTATTGGAACCTTTTAAAAGAATGTTACACAGGGCCTTCGGTTTACGGTGATGAATATATTAAAAGGATAAATGGAATGTATATCGCTTTGCATTTTTTACGTAAAGCCAATAGAGACCAACAAGACAGTAGAACTTTTGAAATTCCCGCATGTGGAGCTTTTATGCTTGCCGAAAGAAGCCACCTTCATTTAAATTTTTTTGAAGAAGGAAAAGAAGCCGATTTCTTTACATCTAAAGAAGAGCTTTTAAAAAAACTCAAACACTATTTAATTAATAAATCAGACAGAGATAGAATTGCATTAGCAGGATATAATAAAAGTTATTCTGCAGGTTATGACCATAAAAGTAGATTAACTCATGTTATTGATTGCATTAATGCTGAAAAAAAATCACCAAAAAAACTCAAGCGAATTGTAGCAAGTATTTATATTGATCCAGATTTTTATCCGCCTACAATTAATGCTGTAATTAATTTATCTAATATTTGTGAAGAACTTGTTCTTGTTACAAGAAATCATGCTAAACTAGATTTCCCATATCCTGGAAATGTACAACTGGTAAAATTAGGCAAACAGATTTCTGTGCTTGAATCAGAACAGGCGAGTCTATTAAAAAAAATAAAGTCATTCTTAAGATTTACTGCTCGTTTAGTAAAAGAAGGATTAAATAAAAATACAGATGTTATTGTATTATATGATGCCATACCATTGTTATCATATTATATTTTTAAAAAGGCATTAAACACCAAAACCATTTGGTATCACAATCATGATATGCCCAATACGCATAATGTTAGAAAGTACTCTGTCGGATGGTTTGCAAGCAGATATGAGCATCAAGCAATGAAGGATATAAACTTATTTACCTTGCCTTCAGATGATCGATTGGCATTTTATCCAAAGTGGAAATCGATGGATCGTTACATCTCGATTCCAAATTATCCATCAATAAATGTGTACAAAAAAAACGCATCAAGTAAAGTTTTCAAAGATGAAATTAGAATTATTTTCCAAGGAACAATAGGAGAGGAGCATGCTTTAGAAGAATTGATTGATTTATTAAATGATAAAATTGAAGGAAAAAGTTTGCGATTGATTTTGAAAGGTAGTGTTCGTCCTAACTATAAAAAAACATTATCAGAACTGGCAGAAATGAAAGGCGTTTCTGATCGTGTTGAATGGGTTGGACTTGGCCCTTATTGTGAATTGCCTGCGCTTACAACCACATGCCACATTGGTATTGCAATCTATATGGGAACAGATAATGTAAGAAAAACATTAGGTACAGCGTCCAATAAAATATACGAATATGCGGCATCAGGCCTACCAGTAATTCTTTATGACAATGCTCAATTTAGAAAGTATTTAGAACATTATGATTGGACATTTTTTACAGATGGGTCTGTAACTTCTTTAAAAGCAATCATTCGGGAAATCGTGTTGAATTATAGTAAAATATCGTGCTCGTCAAGAGATAGTTTTGAAACTGAATTGAATTTTGAAAATAAATTTAATCAAGTGATAAGTTATTTAAACGCATCAATAAAATGCTGAAAAAAAGACTTGCCATAATCACAACACACCCAATTCAATATAATGCGCCCTTGTTTGAATTATTAACACAAAGGGGCGTAATTGAGATAAAAGTTTTTTATACTTGGGGTAAATCTGTATTAGAAAATAAATTCGATCCAGGTTTCGGAAAAATAATCAATTGGGATATAGATTTACTAAAAGGTTACCCATATACTTTTCTTCAAAATAAATCTCCAAATCCAGGTTCAATTCATTTTAATGGTATTGACAATCCCACAATCATTAACGAAATCGAATCTTGGAAAGCGGATGCAGTTTTGGTCTACGGGTGGAATTTCAAAAGCCATCTCAAATGTTTGCGATATTTTAAAGGGAAATTACCCGTTTATTTTAGAGGAGATTCTACAATGTTGGATAAAAATAAGTCAGTCAAATCTATATTACGTAGAATAATATTAAAATGGGTTTATACTCACGTAGACATTGCTTTTTATGTAGGTAAAAGTAATGTTGATTATTTTAAGAAACACGGTTTAAGAAAAAGTCAATTGGCTTTTGCACCTCATGCTATTGATAACAATCGATTTACGTCTAATGAAAAAACTAAGAATCAGGCGTTAGAAATTCGACATTCATTAAATATTAATGAATCTGATTTTGTATTTCTTTTTGCTGGTAAATTAGAGTACAAAAAGAATCCTGAAATATTATTAGAAGCTTTTATCTCAGCCTCATTCGACAAAAATATACACCTCGTTATTGTAGGAAATGGCGAATTGGAAACGATTTTAAAATCCAAATCAATTTCAAAAAATATTCATTTCCTAAACTTTCAAAATCAGTCTAATATGCCAGGTGTATACGAAATGGCAAATACTTTTATTCTGCCATCTGCAGGTCCCGGAGAGTCTTGGGGACTAGCTGTAAACGAAGCTATGGCAAATGGAAAATCAATAATAGTTAGTGATAAATGTGGATGTGCTCAAAATTTAGTTGTTCAAGGTTTAAATGGATTTGTTTTTGAATCTCAAAACTTTATTGAATTAAAACAGTATCTCATAAAAATGGTTGAACTGAAAACCAATGACAATGAAATGGGTGCAGCTTCTTTGGAAATAATTAAAGATTTCACTTTTGAAAAAATTGCTAAAGCATTTGAAAGTCAATTGATTTTAAATAGTTTAAATTAAATAATTTAATGTCTCAAGTTGTTTGCAAAATACCCAAAGCCGGATTGGGAAATCAATTGTTTCCTTTGATGCATGCCGCAGTATTTGCCAAAATAAATAACTTGCCATTAATCGTAATTGGTTATCATCAATTTAAAATTGGCCCTTATTTAAGGAGAGAAAAATCTAAACGCAAATACAAAGGTTTTTTCAAGTTTGAAAAAAATATAATTTTTGCTTTTTATGATGAATTAAAAGTAAAAAATATCATGAAAAATCGTGAAGTTGTTTATGAGCCACCATTAAATTTATCTGTAAATCAAAATATAACACAGGTGTTTTTTTTTGAAAAAATGCCCACTTATCATGATTATTTCATTCACTTAAAACCTCATCGTAGTTTGGTTATTAAATTACTAGGTGAATTGATATCTGAAAAAAATGCAAAAAAAATAAAAGATATAGCTCATCCAGAAATAGGGGTTCATATTAGAATGGGTGATTTTAGAAAATTAAACGTTGGAGAGGAATTTAAAGGAGGACATTTTAGAACTCCTGAAAGTTATTTTGTAAATATTATAAATGGAATCAGATCGTTAAATGATTTTGAAATGAATGTTGATGTTTTTACTGATGGTTATAGAAATGAATTTGAATCCATTTTTAATCTAAAAAATATCAAAATGGTAGAAGGAAATAACGACTTGGTAGACATGTTATTACTAAGCAAAAGCAAGATTATTGTCATTTCAACAGGTAGTACATTTTCATACTGGGCAGGATTTTTATCTAATGCGCCAATGATTATGCATCCTGATCATATACACGCTCGTATCAGAGATGTTGATGAATTGGGGTTGCTTTTTGAAGGAGGTTTTGAACAGGCAATGAATTGGCTTAAAATAAATAGGGTATGAAAAAAGAAACGATAAACAAAGCACTTCGTCGATTTGGGGTTGAATTACATGGTTTAGGATTTATTCAATCTCTAAAAAAATCAGACTTTCAACAAAATGCGTTTGACGTACAAAAAGAAATATTGTTGAGTGACCCGAAAGTAATTTTTGATATAGGTGCTAACAGAGGAGATACCGCAATCAAATATTCAAACTTATTTTCTGAAGCATCCATATATGCTTTTGAACCTTTTGTAGAAACCTTTAAAAAGCTTAATGATAATGTAAAGGGAATACCTAAAATTAGTACACATCAAATCGCCATTTCAGATAAAAAAGGAGAGACTGTTTTTTATAGCAATAAAAATGAGGATACCAATTCTTTATTGGCTTCTTCAAAAATAGGGCTTTCATCCGACGAACAAGTGAAAACAATTGGACAAATAAATGTAATTACAGAAACCATAGATGCATTTTGCTCAGATCAAAAAATCGACAGCATTGATATTTTAAAAATGGATATTCAAGGTGCCGAACTTTTGGCATTAAAAGGAGCTACCAAATTACTTGCAGAAAAAAAAATAAGGTTAATCTACACCGAAACATATTTTAGAAGACAATATAACAATCAGCCATTATTTCATGAAATCTCTGTGTTTCTTGCTCAGTATGGTTATTATTTACAAGATATTTATTCTCCAATTTATGGAAATGGAAGTATAGCTTGGTGCGATGCAATTTTTTTACCGGAATAAAATTTAAGACTTAGTTTTCTAATGAATGATTTGTTCAAAAAAGATGTGCCAATTGATTGGAGAATATTTTTTGGTATCGTATTATTTACCAAATTATTTTTTCCTGAGATTAGTTTATATAGTTTTTTTGCTTTAATGATTGCGGCTTATCAATTTATGCTTTTGTTTTATTCCATTGGATTTATTTTGCCCGTTAGGTATTTGGCAGGATCTCTTATGTGTGTACAAATGTTGGTAGGTCCTGCATTTGCTTATAATGGTCTTGATGAATATCAATTGGGTTTTTTGAAAATGCAAGTTGATGAAGTTGTATATTTTAGTTACGTAATTCCTGCTACAATTATGTTTCTGATTGGTTTGAGAATAAAATTCAATCGAAATGTTTCAGACGAATTTATTAATATCAATCAATTAAAAGAATATGTCAAATACAATCAAAAAACCATGTATTTTTTTATTGTTATAGGTTTTATTTCAAGTTTGGTTTCACCACTTTTTAGTTCAGAGATTGGTTTCGTTTTTACATTGTTTGGTTCATTTAAATTTATTGGATTATTTATGCTCATTCTTGGTGATAATAAATTAAAACCATTGAGTTTATTTGTTGTTCTGTCTTCAATAATATTGAGTTCTTTGGGAAACGCAATGTTTCATGACTTGTTGATATGGTTATTATTTATGGGTGCTGTTTTTTCTATAAAATATAAACCTTCCAATTATTTAAAATTGAGTTTAGCAATTTCCTTCGTCACCATAGCAATTTTCATTCAAATGCTAAAAGGAGATTATAGAGAAGCTACTTGGAATGCAGGAAAAGAAGGAGATTTGTCAACTTTTACTGCAACCACAAAAGCAAAAAGTGATAAAAATGAACTTTTTACATTTGAAAAAATAAAAGAAAGTAATATTAGAATCAATCAAGGCTTTATCATAACAAACATCATGAACAATGTTCCCGAAAAAGAAAATTATGCAAATGGAACAGAATTAATACAAATTTTGGAAGCAGCCATTTTGCCTAGGGTAGTTGCGCCCAATAAATTAAATGCAGGTGATCGGATTTTTTTTATGAAATGGGCTGGATTCCCCATCGCTGCAGGCACTTCAATGGGTTTAAGTTCAATGGGTGATGGTTATGTAAATTTTGGCAAATTTGGAGGTATGTTATTTATGTTTTTTTTAGGTCTTTTGTTTAGTTTTGTAATTTCCATTTTTTATAAACATAGTTTCGAATATCCAATTTTGTATTTATTTCCAACACTGGTTTTTTACTATCCAATGAGAGCTGATTGTGAATTACAAACAATTCTAGGACATTTGGTGAAATCTTGTTTTTTAATATTTGTAGTTATTAAAGTTTGGAAGAGTTATTTTGTTTTGAAAACAACATCTAATTGACCACCCTCATCTCCATACCCTGGTTCACACCAGCTTATCTTGCCGGAGGGCCCATTCAATCTGTTTACACATTGGTAAACAATTGCGAAGAATTGGATTTTAAAATAATTACCAGCAATTCGGATATTAATAATGTCTCATTAAACAATATCTCGGTTAATGAATGGACTGATTTCAATAAACACACTAAAGTTTTCTACGGCAATAAGCAGTTGTCTTTATTTAAACATATTTGGTTATTAAAATCAGAAAAATCAAATACTGTTTTTATAATTGGCATTTATTCTTTTAGGTTTACCATTTTGCCTATTTTGTTTTCACGCTCCGCAAACATCATCCTTTCTGCTAGAGGTATGCTTCATCCGCCCGCACTCCGTCAAAAAGGGTTTAAAAAGAAACTTTATCTTGCTTTTTTAAAACCTATATTGAAGTGGAAAAAAGTTTCATTTCATGCCACCGACGAAACAGAAAAATTACATATTCAATCTGTAGTGGGGAATCAAGCTAAGATTTGGGTGGCTCAAAATATTCCAAATATTCGGAAATCAAATGCTTTATTTAAGTCCGAAGGGGTAATCAATTTATTAACGGTAGCACTTATTGGACCGATGAAAAATTATCTACAAATTTTAAAATCTTTACAAAATTGCAAGCATAATGTTCAATACGATATTTGCGGGCCTATTTATTTCCCCGACTATTGGAATGAGTGTTTGAAAATAATAGAACAACTTCCTGCTAATATAAAAGTTGTTCATCATGGCCCAATTCCACCAAATCAATTAGATTCATTTTATACGAATGCGCATGTTTTCATTTGCCCCAGTCAAAGTGAAAATTTTGGTCATGCTTTATTCGAAGCGCTCAGTGCAGGAAAGCCACTAATAACCAGTAACAATACGCCATGGAACGATTTGCAAAAGAATAATGCAGGATTGAATGCAGAGCCAATTCCTGAGCAGATAAAAGGAGCAATAGATTTTTTTGCAGAAATGAATGAAACAGAATATACAAAATGGAGTAATGCAGCTACTAAATATGCAACTAATGCAATTGACATAACAGAAATTAAAAAATCCTATCATCAAATGTTCCATTTTAATGAGGGATAATCTTTTATTTAAAAGTTCAGATTTCAAGCAATTTGTCATTAAGTTTTTAGCTGTGTTTGCTTTTCTGTATTTTGGGACATTCTTCTGGATTGGTTTTGTTGCGCCTGGTAGTTATTATAGTGAGTTTGCAGCGAAACATTTAGATTATATAAGCGCTATTAAAACATCACTTTTAATTGGCACCAAAACATTGCTTTCATTTTTTGGTATTCAAACCGTTCAATTTAAAAATCACATTATTCGATTTGTAGATGGAAAAGGTGTTCGAATTGCCTACGATTGTGTTGGTTATGGCGTGTATAGCTTTTGGATTGCTTTTGTTGTTTCCAATAAATCACCATTTACTCGAAAACTAGTTTGGATAATATTCGGATTAATCTTGCTTTGGAGCATAAATGTTATTAGAATTAGTCTGTTTTTGGTTGCTGTAAATAAACATTGGAAAATGCCTTTGGGAATAAATCACCACGATTGGTTTACAATTGTTGCATATCTAGTTATTTTTTTAATGATATTTGCATTCGATAAATACAATAACAATAAAAAAATAAATAAATCAGTTTCCGAAAACCCTATTTAAAATTAAATTTTCTCTCATTAAATGAATATTATAGGAATTAACGCTTTTCATGCTGATGCTTCTGCGGCTATTTTTGTACATGGCAAAATGATTGCAGCAATTGAGGAAGAGCGTTTCAGAAGAGTAAAACATTGGGCGGGATTTCCAGAATTAGCCATTCAGTTTTGCTTAAATGAAGCCGGTATTGGTATTGAAGATGTAGATTATTTTGCTATCGGCAGGAACACTAATGTCAAGCTTTTTAAGAAATTTCTTTACGTTGCCAAAAATCCATTTGGAAATATTGGTGCAATTAAAGAACGATTAACCAATCGTAAAAAAGTTTCTTCTATAGAAAATCATTTGGCTCAAATGACTGGTTTATCAGCTGATATTTTTGCTGGCAAAGTAATTAATGTAGAACATCACAGAAGTCACCTTGCTTCGGCTTTTTTTCCTTCGCCTTTTAAAGAAGCCGCTTGCTTATCCATTGATGGCTCAGGTGATTTTTCTACTGCTATGACAGCTATAGGAAAAGACAATAAAATTGAAGTGCTTCAATCGGTTGATTTTCCACATTCTATTGGGTTATGTTATACCGCATTTACTCAATTGCTTGGCTTCCCGCATTACGGCGATGAATACAAAGTAATGGGCATGGCACCTTATGGAACACCAACATTTATGGACAAGTTGCAGGATGTAGTAAAACTTACAGATGATGGGTTATTCAAATTGAACCTGAAATATTTCAGAAGTGCAACCTCTGGTATTATTGATTATGGCGAAGATTTTATTCCCGTTGTGGCGCCTATGTATAGTGAATACATGATCGAAAAATTTGGGCAACCCCGCAAAAAAGATGAACCATTAACACAATCACATAAAGACCTAGCGGCTTCTGTTCAGAGAATGACGGAACAGGTTCTATTTCACATGCTCAATCATTTACATAAAAAAACTGGATTGGATAGTGTATGTATTGCCGGTGGTGTGGCACAAAATAGTGTAGCCAATGGTAAAATCACCAGAAACACGCCATTTAAAAACGTGTATATTCCTTCAGCTGGACATGATGCGGGAATATCTATGGGTGCTGGAATGTACACACATCATCAGCATTTAAATTTACCCAGAATTGAACCGATTTTTTCCGCTTATACTGGAAGTCATTTTTCAAATTCTGAAATAAAAGTAATTTTAATTGAAAAAAATATCAATTTCACTTTTGTTGAAGATGCCGATTTATATGATCAGGTTTCGGATTGTATGATAAATGGCGGCGTAATAGGGTGGATGAGTGGACGAGCAGAATTCGGACCTCGTGCATTGGGTGGAAGATCAATATTAGCAGATCCAAGAAGACAAGACGCCAAAGAATTGTTGAATTCGAAAATCAAAAGAAGAGAAAGTTTCAGGCCTTTTGCACCATCTATTTTAAAGGAATATGTTTCCGAGTTTTTTGAATTGGATGAACCTGTTCCATTTATGGAAAAAGTATTTCCAATAAAAAAAGAAAAGCAACAATTAATTCCAGCGGTTACTCATGTTGATGGTACAGGTAGGTTACAAACAGTAGATAAATCAATCGCACCAAGATATTATCAACTGATAGATACATTCAGAAAGAAAACGGGAATTCCGATTTTGCTTAATACTTCTTTTAATGAAAATGAACCCATTGTAAACACGCCCGAAGAAGCGCTTAATTGTTTTTTAAGAACAAATATGGATATGCTAGTTCTTGAAAATTATATCATCACTAAATAAAGAAGCATATCATAGAGAAATGAAAATTACAATTATAACAGTTACCTATAACTGCGAAAAATATTTGGAACAATGTATTCAATCTGTACTCAATCAAAGCTATAAAAATGTTGAATATATAATTGTAGATGGCAGATCTAACGAACACACAATCAATATTATAAAGAAATACGAGAATAGAATTTCGAAATGGATTTCTGAGCCAGATAATGGCATGTTTGATGCTTTAAATAAAGGAATGAAAATGGCAACAGGCGATATAATTGGTGTGTTGCATAGCGACGATGTATTTGCTTCGGATGATGTATTGGAAACGATAGCCAATACATTTCAAACCAATAATGTTGATACGCTTTATGGTGATTTGAATTATGTTTACGAAGAAGATATTTTTAAAATTTACAGAAAGTGGGAAGGCAAACCTTTTGACAGAAATTTATTCAAAACAGGTTGGATGCCAGCACATCCAGCATTTTATTTCAAAAGAGCATTACTTGAAAAATATGGTGATTATAAAATTGAATTTTATTCAGCGTCGGATTATGAATTCATGGCGAGGTTTTTATTTAAACATAACCTCAGCACAGTTTATCTTCCTAAACTAATAATTAGAATGCGCAAGGGAGGGTTGAGTAATAATAATTTTTTAAAAAGAATAGAAGCAAACCGAAATGATTATAAAGCGATGAAAGCAAATGGAATTCCGTTTCCATTATTTGTTTCTATATTAAAACCTTTGAGTAAATTACATCAGTATTATAAAAAATAATTTTTAAGATGTTCAGTTTTTTCAAGAAAAAAGTAGTTGAGGATATCAAGTTTTTTCCGATTAAAACGGATATGCATTCTCATATTCTACCAGGAATTGATGATGGATCTCCTGATTTGGAAACTTCTATTTTTTTAATAAAAGGGTTGATGGAAATGGGTGTTACAAAATCTATTGCTACGCCTCACGTTATTAGCGATTTGTATAGAAATACCCCGGCGACAATTAATGCCGCTTTAAATAGTTTGAAAAAAGAATTGAAAAATCAATCCATCAATTTTGAAGTTCATGCAGCAGCGGAATATATGTTGGATAGTTATTTTTTGGAAATTTTAAACAAAGAAGAGAAATTGCTCACGATTAAAGACAATATTATTTTAACGGAGTTTTCTTATGCTTCAATGCCAAATGAACCAGAGCAATATTCATTTGAAATTCAAAATGTAGGATATTCGCCGATTTTAGCGCATCCCGAAAGATATCCTTATTACCACAACAATTACAAAATGTATCACAGGTTTATTGATTTGGGTTTTATGTTGCAAATCAATTTGCTTTCTCTGACTGGATATTATGGTAAGGAAGCCGCAAAAGCTGCTGAGTATATGCTAAAAAATGGAATGGTTTCTTTTATTGGAACGGATATGCACCATGGAAGACATTTATCCATGTTGCAAGATTCTAGAAGTCAAAAATTATTTAAATCGTTACTTGATCACCAAACTTGGAATGATTTTCTGGAATAAATAATTATATTTTTAAAATCTATCAAAAAAGTTACACATTAAATCTAAAGTGCATTACGTCTCCATCCTGCACTACATATTCTTTTCCTTCAATTCTTAGTTTTCCATTATCTCTGCACGCTGCTTCAGAACCCAAAGCAACAAAATCATTGTAGGCTATTACTTCCGCTTTAATAAATCCCTTTTCAAAATCAGTGTGAATAACGCTTGCCGCTTGAGGTGCTTTCCATCCTTGTTGGATTGTCCAAGCCCTAACTTCTTGTACGCCTGCAGTAAAATAGGTGGATAAATTCAACAGCTTGTAGGTAGAATGAATCAATCTATCTAAAGCCGGCTCCACCATTTTATACTCTTCCATAAACATTTGCTTATCATCTTCGTTATCGAATTCAGCTATTTGTGCTTCAATAGCATTTGTCATTACAATAACCTCATTTCCTTCATTTTTAACGGCTTGTGTAAGTGCATCTGAATATTTATTACCAGTATGCATAGATGCCTCATCAACATTGGCCACATACAAAATGGGCTTATCTGTTAGTAAGAAAATATCAGCGATGGCTAATTTATCTTCCTTACTTAAACCAAGCGATAAAATATTTTTTCCTTTATCCAAGTGTTCTCTACAAGCTTTTAGTACTTCATATTCAGCCTTCATTTTTGCATCGCCTTGTTTCAACATCTTCTCCGAACGTTGCATTTTTTTCTCGACACTTTCAATGTCTTTCAATTGAAGTTCCGTTTCAATGATTTCTTTATCTCCAACAGGGTTAATTGGACCTTCATCTCTCAAGATATTATCATCTTCAAAACATCTGATTACGTGAATGATGGCATCTACTTCACGAATGTTGGCTAAAAATTTATTGCCTAAACCTTCTCCTTTACTGGCACCTCTTACCAAACCAGCAATATCTACAATTTCAATTTGTGTAGGCACAACACGTTGCGGCTTTACCAATTCTTCCAATTTATTTAATCTAGAATCAGGTACGTTTACCAATCCAGTATTGGGTTCTATCGTACAAAATCTATAATTACTCGCTTGTGCTTTTGCACTGCTGCTAACTGCGTTAAATAAAGTTGATTTTCCAACATTGGGTAACCCAACGATTCCTGCTTGTAATGCCATTTTTAAATGTAAATTTTATTGGTCGCAAAGGTAAGGGTTGAAATTTGTATTGATGAAAAATTTTGATGCTATAAATAAGACACGAAGTAGAAATGCTTGCAGCATTTTTTTTGACACGAAGACGCGAAGGCACTAAGAAACAAAGTTATTATGAAAACCAAGAAGTGAAATTATGGAGAATACTTTCAACCTTTTGAATTCATTGAACTTATTGAACCTCTGAAACCTCACAAACATTAAGACACGAAGTAGAAATGCTTGCAGCATTTTTTTTGACACTAAGGCGCGAAGGCACTAAGGCACAAAGTTATTATGAAAACCAAGAAGTGAAATTATGGAAAATACTTCCAACCTTTTGAACTCATTGAACGTATTGAACCTTTTGAACCTCACAAACCTCATAGACCTCTCAAACATCTCAAACCACTAATTTGAAATTTATCACCCCCAATTGTTTATTTTTATTATTTTCAATTTAAATTTTCGAAATGGCACTTAGTAGAATTTGGTCGGCATTTATAATAATAGCAATTATTACAGCATCAGTTAAAACTTTTTTTTCTGTAAATGATAAAGCTGTTTTTACTTCAATGGTTACCGGGAAATCTGGAGATACGATAAGAATCAAAACCGTTCCTTTTTTGTCGAGTATCAATGAAATGCCTTTAGATAAAGGAGTTCAGATGATTCGAGTGGGTGAGGATAAACAATTGATTTATAAAATTCAAACCTCAGATGGAATTTTAGAAACTTGTCAAACAGCAGTAACGCTTTGTCTGAAGTTGATTGGGTTTCTTACTTTATTTATGGGTTTTTTATCGATTGCAGAAAAAGCCGGAGGTATACGTTTTCTTTCTAGAATCATTGGCCCTTTTTTTACACGCATTTTTCCAGATATTCCAAAGGGGCATCCAGCCATGGGGCACATGATGATGAATTTTTCTGCCAACTTGCTTGGTTTAGATAATGCAGCAACACCTTTTGGATTAAGGGCAATGGAAAGTTTACAAGAAATAAATCCCAATAAATCGGTTGCTTCTAACCCTCAAATCATGTTTCTTTGTTTGCATGCCTCAGGGATGACGTTGGTGCCAGTAAGCATCATTGCTATTCGTTCAGCAGCAAAAGCAGCAAATCCAATGGATATTTTCATTCCTTGTATGATTGCCACATTTGTAGCAACCATTGCCTCAATGATGATTGTAAGTTTTAAACAAAAAATAAATGTTTTTCAACCTGTTATACTTGCTTGGATTCTTGGTATTTCAGCGCTTATTGCATCGTTGGTTTTGTATATACGCACACTAGATTCAGAGGCCGTTCAAGTATTTTCTGGTGCACTAACAAGTGGTTTGATTTTGATGATTTTCTTTTGTATTGTTCTTGGCGGTATTTACAAAAAGATTGAAATTTTTGATGGCTTTATTGAAGGTGCTAAAGGTGGTTTCGAAACTGCTGTGCGTATCATTCCTTATATGGTGGGCATGTTGGTGGCAATTTCGATGTTACGTTCTAGTGGTGCATTTGATGCGTTAATTGGTAGCATAAAATCATTGTTGGTCATGTGTGGATCAGATACCAAATTTGTTGATGCTATGCCAACTGCTTTGATAAAACCATTTAGTGGTGGTGGTGCTCGTGGTATGATGGTTGATACCATGAAAACCTTTGGCCCCGACTCATTTGCTGGAAGACTATCTTGTATTTTACAAGGTTCTTCGGATACAACATTTTATGTAATCGCTGTGTATTTTGGAAGCGTTGCTATTAAGGATACCCGTTATACCATTTGGTCGATGTTATTGGCAGATTTAATCGGAGTGTCAACAGCTGTTGGGATGGCTTATCTGTTTTTTGGATAACTATTAATCATTTTCATTTACGTCAACATTATGTTGTATAAACAGTGATATTAAATCTCGTGCCTTGTAAATGTTGCTATTGTACTTGTTTCCAATTACAATTATTGTTGCATCTTCTTTAATTAATCTAATAAACACTGCATTACTTCCATGCCACCATCCATTGTGGTAGATGATTTTATAACCATCTGGATAATTATACATGCGCCAACCCAATCCGTAATTTCTGATGCCCGCATGCTCATTGCTGTATGGTTGATATGCTTGCTGCAACATGGAATCGTTTAAATATAGTTTGCTAGATAATAATCTGTCCCATTTCAACAAATCTTCTGGTGTTGAAAAAACGTTTTTATCGCCAACAACTTTATCCAGATTGATGAAAGCGGCTTGTCGCCATTGAGGATCAAAACTCGGATTGGCTTTAGATGAATCTGCATCAGAATAAACAAAACTGTGATTCATTTGTAACGGAATAAAAATCGTTTTCTTGATATGCTCTTCAAAAGGAGTTTGAGTGATTTTTTCAACCAATAAAGCCAATAACACATAATTGGTGTTGCAATAACAAAATCTACGATTAGGCGCTTCAATTCTTTGTAATTGATTTTTTTGTTGAATTAATGCATCTAAAACATCCTGATTTGAAACGTATTTTTTTTTGTTCCAACCCAATTCATCCATAAAATATACATAATTGGGTAGGCCACTTCTATGATTCAATAGTGTTCGTATGGTTACGCCTGGGTAATTGAATTGATTGAAATATTTTGATAATGGGTCGTCTAAATTCAATAGTTTATCTTGGCATAATTTCAATACAGCCATTGCCGTAAATGTTTTACTTACTGAAGCAATATGAAGCGGGGTTTGATTGTTGATGAGTTCAGCATTATTCAAATGCACACGACCTTCATATTTTTCAAATATGGTATTGCCATGTTGAGATACTAAAATACCTCCGCTAAATCCTGATTTTTTTAATACCTGATTATACCATTCATCGCAAATTGAATTCATTTTTGATTTTAATTCCGAATTCATTTCAACAGATGCAGGTAAAGCATAATTAATGATTACAGGCTGTTCTTCTTTTTTTGCATAATTACAAGCCAGCATAAAAAATACAGTTATTGCAACAAGAAATTTATTTTTAAAATTCATCTAATCGTGATTAAGCATAAAAAATACTATTCAATAGAATATCTTTGCACAAAATAAGAAGTAAAATTATGGCGGTGAAAAATAATACCAGTTATCCCAAAGAAAAAATAAATATTTTATTTCTCGAAAACATTAACGTAACAGCTGTGGAGAAATTTAATTCAGCTGGATATTTAAATGTAAAAAAAATATCTGGTGCTTTGAGTGAAGCAGAGTTGATAAAAGAAATTAAGCAAGTACATATATTAGGCATCAGAAGCAAAACGATGATCACAGAAAATGTGTTGAAAGCTGCCACTAAATTACAAGCAATTGGATGTTTTTGCATTGGTGTAAATCAAGTTAATATTAAAGCTGCTACCAACATGGGCATTGCTGTTTTTAATGCGCCTTATAGCAATACTAGAAGTGTAGCCGAATTGGTGATTGGCGCTTCAATAATGTTGGTTCGAAAAATAATAGATAAAAACAAAGCAGCTCACGATGGTATTTGGATGAAGGAAGCTACAGGTTCACATGAACTTAGAGGTAAAACAATTGGAATTATTGGTTATGGAAATATCGGAAGTCAAGTAAGTGTACTTTCAGAAGCGCTTGGTATGAAAGTTTTGTTTTACGATGTTGAAACCAAATTGCCTTTGGGAAATGCTTCAGATAGTAAAACGTTGAAAGATTTATTGACCAATAGTGATGTCATTACCTTACATGTACCTGAATTAATTACCACTAAAAATTTAATCAATAAAACCAATCTTAAATTCTGCAAAAAAGGAGCTGTATTAATCAATTATTCAAGAGGTGAAGTGGTAGATATTAATGCATTAAAATCAGCCTTAGAATCCGAGCAACTTAGTGGCGCAGCTATTGATGTTTTTCCAGTAGAGCCTGAAAAAAATGGAGATATTTTTTCTACACCGCTTCAAGGCTTATCAAATGTGATTTTAACGCCGCATATTGGCGGAAGTACACAAGAAGCCCAAGGTAATATTGGTGTTGATGTAAGTTCGAAACTATTCAACTACCTCGAAAAAGGCATCAGCACTGGTTCTCACACTGTTCCTCCATTGGCACTTCCTCCTCAAGAAGGCACGCACCGCATTTTGCATATTCATAATAATGTACCTGGTGTGCTTAGTCAAATAAACGCTACGTTAAGCAAAAACAACATCAATATTTTAAGTCAATACTTGAAAACAAATGATGAAATTGGGTATGCGGTGTTGGATCTTGACAAACATCTTAGTAAGAATGCGTTGGCTTTACTTAAACAAGTGAAAAATACCATCAAAGTGAGAATGCTTTATTAGTTGCTTTCTTGTAAATGAATTAATTTTAGTATAAAAATAAAATGGCATTCAGTTGTGTTTTATTATATTTGAGAAACCTTCAAACTACTATATGAAAATTACATTTACTATTTTATTGAGTTTTTTCTTGCAATGTTCATTTTCACAGTTGATTTCGATAACTAATAATTCCAATACAAGTACTTCTAGTTTAATTGGTCAAAATTATTATCACGTTTCAGAATCGATTTATCTAAACACAGAAATTGGGAATTCAAATTTTACGTCAAGTTCGAATGCCATTAATGTCGTTTCGTTTAACTTCTCTCAAATTGGTAACCCGTCAACAATAAATAATTTCAAAATCTGGATGAAAAATATTTCATCCACCGTTTCAACATTTTCTAATGGAACTTATACTACAACCGGATACACACTGGTTTTTAACGGTTCTATTAATGCCAATATAGTCGGCTGGAACGATATTAAATTGTCTACGCCTTTTGTTAGAACTGCCGGATCTAATTTGCAAATATTAATCGAAAGATTAGACGGTGTTTTGCATACCGCAAATGTTGGGTTTACCAATGGATTTGTTAATACAACTGCTAATGGAAACTCGAGTAGCTTGTCTGTCTTTTCTTCAAGAAGATATAATGGATCTAGTACACCAATTTCTACTACGAGTCTCTCTGTTACAGCATTTCGGCCAGCCATTTCATTAAATCACAAATCTAATTATGACATAGCTGTAAAGGAAATTATTCATCCAAGAATTTCATGTTATAGCAGTTTTAAGGATATTCAAGTTCGAGTAGCTAATTTGGGAACGGATACTATTTTTCAAAATCAAGCAACCATTACCCTTAAAATTGGTGGTGCAAATAGAAGTGTTTTATCTTTAAATAATCCAATCAATTTAGTTCCTGGGGATTCAAGTTTAATTACTTTTTACAACGTCAATTTAAACAATGTAGGAAATAATGTTGACACATGTATTGTTTTTAAATCTGGTGATATTATAAACAGCAATGACACCATTTTTTCAAGTACAACAACATCTTCTTCTATAAATACTTTTCCAATTAATGAAGATGTAGAATCGGTTCCTGTTGCATTTTCTTTTTCAGAAAAGATACAAGGAAATAGGCAGCTCTGGTCAATTCAAAATGGTAGTTATAGTAATGCTGATCAAACTGTATCACTGATGCCTCGTTTAATGGGTTCAAAATATTTTTTGTTTGATGCCTATAGTGGTAGTAGTTCGGTTGGTGTAATCAGTAGGCTTTATAGTAAATGCATCAGTTTGCCTCGATTAACCACAACAGTAACATCAAGAAACATCAGTTTAAGTTTTTGGATGAGTCATGACAATACAAATTATACCGCTAACGATAGTTTATATGTGGTTGTTTCCACAAATCAAGGAATAACATGGAATAGGTTGGCTGGGTTTCAACGCTCAGATGAATTGTTGACAGAGCCAACATGGTTGAAAGATTCTGTGGATTTATCTATATATGCTGGACAAACCATACAGCTTGGATTTGAAGGCGTGAGTTATTATGGCAATGCTTTTGGATTGGATGATATTGCAGTAACTGTCGATCCTTATTGTAACAATCCTGTTACTGTTTTTGCTGGAAATAATGCATCTATTTGTTCGAATAAAAATTACACTTTGTTATCTGGAAATCCATCATTGGGTGGTGCAGCCACATCTGCAATTTGGAAAACTTCAGGAACCGGAACTTTCTTAAATAACAACATTTTCGGCTCAGCTTTATCTTATCAACCATCAACTGCAGATTCAACTTTAGGTAATGTGACTATTTCATTAGTATCAAACGGTTTGTCTAATTCGGTTTGTGAACAGGATAGTGCATCTTTTAATTTAATCATTAATCCAACGCGTAAAATAACGCAAACAGTTTCTTCATGTTTGAATTATGTATGGCAAGGGCAAACGTATTCTTCTAGTGGAATATATACGTGGAATGGAACAAGTGCAAAAGGTTGCGATTCTATCATTTCATTACAGTTAACCATAAATATTCCAACATCATCTACTACAAATATTTCAAGATGCAATGGATATAATTGGAATGGCCAAACATATTCAAATTCGGGCGTTTATACTTTTCGTACAACAAATGCAAAAGGCTGCGATTCTACTGCCTATTTAAATTTGACCATAAGTACACCAACATCATCAACAACCAATATTACAAGATGTAATGGATACAATTGGAACGGAATAACGTATTCAAATTCGGGCACTTTTTCTTTTATTACTACAAATGCAAAAGGATGCGATTCAACAGCCTATTTAAATTTGACCATAAATACGCCAACATCATCAACAACCAATATTACAAGATGTAATGGATACAATTGGAACGGAATAACGTATTCAAATACGGGTACTTATTCGTTTATTACCACAAATGCAAAAGGCTGCGATTCAACAGTCTATTTAAATTTAATTATAAATGCGCCAACATCATCAACAACAAATATTACAAGGTGTAATGGATATAATTGGAAAGGAATAACGTATTCAAATTCGGGCACTTATTCGTTTCTTACTACAAATGCAAAAGGATGCGATTCAACTGCCTATTTAAATTTGACCATTAATAATTCCTCAACCTCTAATTTAAATGTAACCCACTGCGGAAATTATATTTGGAATGGAAACACGTACACCACAAGCGGCACCTATACTTTTACAACAAATAACGCTTTAGGATGTGATTCATTTTCCGTTTTGACATTGCAAATAAATAATTGTACAAATGAATTAAATGTAAAAGTTTTCTTAGAAGGTTTATATCAAGATGAAAATTTAATGAAGCCATTTTTGTTTAATCTTGAATTAAGTGATAGTTCAAATGCTTGCGACAGTATCGAGGCTTGTTTGTGGAAAGTAAATCATTTAAATAATGAAAGTCCAGATTTTTGTGCCAAAACGATTTTGAAATCAAATGGATTGGCACATTTTATTTTACCATCTAGTTTGGCTGGCGATTATTACATTGCAATAAAACATAGAAATAGTATTGAAATTTGGAGTGCTCAACCTGTTTCTTTTCCTTCATCCAATTTGTATGATTTCACATTATCTTCAAATACATTTACTGATGGACTAAATAGTTCACAAAAATTGATGCCAGATGGGAATTATGCTATGTATTCTGGTGATGTAAACCAAGATGGTACAATTGATATTTTTGATCAGCAAAATGTAGACAATGCGGTTACGCTTTTTGAATTTGGATATTTGTTAAATGATTGTAATGCAGATGGAGTGGAAGATGTATTTGACATTCAAATTGTTGAAAACAATACAAGTTTGTTTTTGTTTTATGCCAGGCCGTATTAAAAACTGAATAGAAAAAATAAAAAATAAACGTGGACATCAGCTTAAATAAATACATCAGTGATTCGGGATTTTGTAGTAGGCGAGAGGCGGATAAGTACATCGATGATTGCAGGGTTACAATAAATGGAAAAGATGCTATTAAAGGAAATCGGGTTTTGGAAGGAGATGATGTACGTGTGGACGGAGAACCGGTAAGAAAAAAGAAATCTTCTATTTATATCGCTTTCAATAAACCGAAAGGAATAACATGTACAACAGATCAAAAAGACAAAACGAATATCATTGATTTTATAAACCACAAATCAAGGATTTTTCCAATCGGGAGGCTTGATAAACTTTCAGATGGGTTGATATTTTTAACCAATGATGGAGATATGGTCAACAAAATTCTACGCGTTGGTAATGGCCATGAAAAAGAATATGTAGTTGTAGTTGATAAACCCATTACATCAGACTTTATTAATCAAATGCGAAATGGCATTTTTATATTGGGAACTAAAACAAATAAATGCTTTGTAAAACAAGAAGGAGATAAAAAATTTAGAATTATTCTCACGCAAGGATTAAATCGACAAATTCGAAGAATGTGCGAAACCCTTAATTATAAAGTAACTGCACTTACACGTGTGCGCATCATGAACTTTACGCTATCTAACATTGCTCCAGGCAAATGGCGTTATTTTACTTCGGATGAAATTTCCTCTCTTAATGAACTTTTGAAAAACAGTAAAAAAAGTGTTGGTGATGATGGAATGGGAGAATAAATAAAAAAAATATAACAACTATACTGCTATTTTATTATTTATTTCATACATTTGTTTTTCCTATTTTTTTATATCCAATATTTTTTTGAGAAATCATTTTTTTAATAAATGATTTTAATAATGGCTAGTGTTGTGCATGAGCAGATAAAAAGAAATTCTATACTGTTTTGGTATGGGATTTTAAACTTTGTGTTGTTGATTTTTTGTATGGGTTTGTCCTTATTTGATGATACGCAAGTGTTAGGTAAAAATGCCTGGTTATTTCCAATAAAGTATTATTTTTCCATTGGCATTTTCATATGGAGCATGGGTTGGTATTTACATTACTTAAATAATGCCAATCATCGAAAAATATTAATCTGGTTTTTTTTATTTACAACATTTATTCAAACTTCTATTGTTTTTTTTCAATCCTTTAGAGGGGTTTCTTCATTTTACAATCAAAATACCCCTTTTGATAAATTGGTTTTTGGTTTTCAAACAGCAAACAATGTTATTTTTATTGTATTGATGATTGTAACCACATATTTATTTTATTTTCAAAAGAAGAATTCTATAAGTCAACATTTCACTTGGAGCATTCGGATGGGAATGATTATATTTTTATTGGGCTTGCTAGTTGGCTTTTATATGATGATGGTTTATGGAAATATTGAAAGCAGCTTGGGCAATAGTTTAACACACAAAAAATATGGTAATTTAAAAATACCTTTCTTTTTAGGCATTCACGGACTTCAAATTATTCCTCTTTTAAGTAACTACTTCTTTCAAAATAAAAAGCAAGTGTTGAATTTTACATTGCTTTATTTTATTATGATGGTTGTGTTTTTCTTTATGGCTGTTATTAATCTTGCCATATTTTAACCCTGAAATTTGTAATATTCAAAACTGGTTTTAGTTCATCATTAAAATGTTTACACTTCTTTGTAAGATGTTAAACGCAATTTCTGCCATCAAGTTTTCTTTGTCAAGTGTAGGATTTACCTCAGTAATTTCAAAACAACATACTTTTCTGTTTTGCATAAATTTACTAATAAGATCTTCAGCTTCTCTTTCACGAAGTCCGTTGCCAACAGGTGTTCCCGTTCCTTTAGAAATACTTGAGTCTAAACTGTCTACGTCAAAACTTACATAAATATCAGTGCAATCGCTTAAATAACGAAGTACTTTTCTGCTTACGTTTTCTGCGCCATTTCTTCTTACTTCACTTGTTGGAATTACTTTAATGCCATACTTTTCAATGATGGATTTTTCTTCTTTTTCAAAATCACGTAATGAAATAAAAACCACATCTTCTGGCAAAACTTTTTGATTTATTTTCCCAATAGTTTTGAGTTGATTCCAAATTTTTACCGTTTTTTCATCAACTTCATGCACTTTACATTCCATATTATCTTCTGCAATTGCAGTAGCTATAGGCATTCCATGCATATTGCCCGATGGAGTAGTGTATGGGGTATGTAAATCAGCATGCGCATCAATCCAAATAACACCCAATTTGCTTTTGGGTTTTGCCATTTTAATTCCGGCAATTGTACCCCCAGCATTACTGTGATCGCCACTTAACACAACCGGGAAGAAATTATTTTTCATACAATCGCAAACCGATTTGCTAATTCGTTCGTACATGTTTAGCACACCGTGAATTCTTTTTGCATACGGGGATTGTATGGGTTCAAATAACAAATTGTTTTCCGATTCAATTCTTTCAGATGGGAAGTGAACAAAAAAGTTACTCATAAAATCCAAGCCAGCTATTTTAATGGCATCAATGCCCAAACTTGCGCCTCTTGTACCAGCACCTATTTCGGATGGAACTTCTATTAATTTGATATTGTTCATAAATTATTTTTTGCGTTTTATATTCAAATCTACAATATTCTTTTGAGTGGGTCAATGCCTTTTAATGATCCATGAGTTGAAATTATTTTGAATCGAACAAACATATCCTCACTATACCATTTTTCTTGTCTCGTTTTTTTTACTACTTCACGATGTTCTTTCATGCTGTAAGCAAACGATTTCATGTCTTCAACAGATTCCCAAACACTAAAAGTAGCTTGCTTTATCCATGGAACTTCCCCAATTCCAACCGAAAATACATATCCTTTTGCAGAAGTCATTTTGTTGGCAATAGGAGCTACATGTTTCCAGAAATGTTTCATTTTGGTTAATCGTATAGTAGCTCTGGTTAAAGTTGCCATTGGGCCATCAAAAGCTGTATTTGATTCTAATGAGCCAAATACATTCTGACCATCCCACAACCCATGACCATTAATTGGTTCAAGCAGAATCGAATAAGTTTCAAATGAAAATAATCGAAGCCAAATTTTAATGAAATTGCCATGCAAGTCAATTGGTTTGGATGCTGCATTTGTATCTTGTATACTTTCTTAAATACACATAAAATTGCCCATCGATTGAAATCAGGAACTTTGTCAAACGTTCCATTTTTACCAGTCCCCATCAATTTGTAAAATGAAATCTTTCGATTGAAAAACAATGGGATGTGAAAAATGGCCATAGATAAGAATGCAAAAGGAATAAACCTGGATTTGTATTTTATGATGGTTAAACTTGTTTGCATTGTTTAAAGAAAAAAGTATGTACAAAGTAAAAAAAAACTCCATCAAAAAGATGGAGTTTCTATAAGACATTTATTAAATTTAGAATTGTTCTAGTTTGCTAAAAAAGAAATCACCTTCAATTGCAGCATTCTCATTGCTATCACTTCCATGAATGGCGTTTTCACCAATTGAAGCAGCAAAACGTTTGCGGATGGTACCTTCTTCAGCATTAGCAGGGTTAGTAGCGCCGATTAATTTACGGAAATCTTCAACTGCATTTTCTTTTTCTAAGATAGCAGCAGTAATTGGGCCACGACTCATAAACTCAACCAATTCACCGTAAAATGGTCTTTCTTTATGAACAGCATAAAATTCGCCAGCTTTCTCTGCGCTTAAATGCAACATTTTCATCGCTGCAATACGAAATCCGGCAGCATTAATCATTTCTAAAATAGCTCCTGTGTTGCCTTTTTCTGTGGCATCGGGCTTAATCATCGTGAATGTTCTATTCATTGTTTTAATTTTTAATTTTGGTCGCAAAGATAATGGCAAATTTGTTGTGTTTTGCGTGTTTTTAAAGTTTGTTTTTTTATTCATTTGGAAAAATGATTTGGATTTTTATTTTTTATTGGATTTGACTAAAAATAACTTTAACAAAGCCGATAATTTTGAAATTTTTTCATTCATAATTTACACTTACTTTTGCGACTTGTTTATGAAAAATATCAATTTAATATATCCAGAATTACAGGCGCCTAAAAAGATTGTAATTACTATGCATCAAAAACCCGATGGTGATGCAATGGGTTCTACATTAGGATTGTATCATTTTTTAATTCAATTTGGTCATGAAGTAAATGTAATTTCTCCAACCAATTGGGCAGATTTTTTAAAATGGATGCCAGGTTGTAATATGGTTTTTGATTATGAAAAAGAAAGTAAAAAATCAGACGTGTTAATTGAAAATGCTGATTGGATTTTTTGTTTGGATTTTAATACATTGAGTCGAACTAAAAATATGGAAACAGCTTTGTTGAACACAAAGGCAACCCGAATTTTAATTGACCATCACCAACAACCTCAAACAGAAGTATTTGGATTTGGCGTGAGTGATACAACAAAAAGCTCAACGGCTGAAATGGTGTATGATTTTATTATTAATGCTGGTTATGATGATAAAATTAACAACGAAGTTGCACAATGTTTATATGCTGGGGTAATGACGGATACTGGCTCCTTTAGGTTTCCATCAACTTCGGCTGATGTGCATGTTATGATTTCAAATCTGAAAACTAAAGGTCTAAACCACAGCATCATTCACGAGGCATTGTATGATAATTTTTCTGAGAATCGGTTGAGATTTATAGGGAATACTTTACTGAATAGGATGGAAGTGATTTACGAATACAATACAGCTTTAATTTATATCACTCAAGACGATTTGATAAAATATAATATTAAAACTGGTGATACCGAAGGGCTTGTAAATTATCCACTAAGTATCGAAGGAATAAAGTTGGCGGCTATTTTTATCGACCGCGGCGAAGAAAGAAAATGTTCATTTAGAAGTAAAGGTAGTTTTGATGTAAATACTTTTTCAAGGACACATTTTAATGGAGGCGGGCATTTTAATGCGGCAGGTGGACAAAGTTACGATCCTTTAGAATTGGTCGTTTCAACATTTAAACAAGTAATAAAAAATTATAAAAACGAATTATCTACTTATCAATTTTAAACTATAAAAAAATGCGTAACATCTCTC